>QWCK01000317.1_pt1 | contig 141745 bp, 113 predicted proteins | sample 1972571 | NCBI WGS metagenome assembly QWCK01 (sample SAMN09866710, study PRJNA288562) | Human gut metagenome isolate term2_stool, whole genome shotgun sequencing... | isolation source: gut | host: Homo sapiens | place: USA: California | reverse complement strand
TTTACAATTTATTTTATTTTATTTTTATTCCCTGAATCTCCCTTGTTTCCTTGTATCCAGCGTTTTTCTATTAGTCTTTTGAAAAATTATTTTAAAATTATTTTTATTTTTTATAAAAAAAGATGCCTTTCGGCATCAATTAGTTTTCATATTCCATCATGAATTTTCTCTTTCGTTTTGTCGACCTGCTAAGCAGTAAATATGCCTTACCTCTTAAGAGCATAAAGACTGGCATCAGTATTGAGGTCAGTACTCTCGCCCACATAGGGATAGTTAAGAATCCATTTAGATATCCGCCGCTTAATGTCTTTAATAATAAATACGGAACGGATATGAGTGTCCACGGCACAAAGTTGTCTCTTATGAAATTAAGTGCCCTCTTTATGGCTGCAAGTCCACCAACATCGTCGACATAAACCGCCTCAAACCACGAGCCCAAGATAAGTTCTTCTATTATAAATAATATTGTCACCGAGAGGATTCTAGATTTTGTTAGGTCTAATTTGGATACTCCAAATATTATATAATAAGAAGCAAATTGATAAATTAGTTCTATTATATATATTACGAAGAAGGTGTTCATGATATTTATAAAATAGTGTTCCAAATAGTATTTGAAGTCCCTATTTGGAATTCTATTTGCAACTACCATATTATTCATAATCTTGGCTAGTACTGACAAGAGCAAGATTTGAATAAAGTAGTTGATTATATAACCTAGATTTGCTATTAATCCACTTGCGAAAAATACAGCAGCAAGCGAGCTTAAAAAACTCACCAGCCCGCACAAAAGGATAAAGGCCAGGCCATTTTTCTTTAAGGACAGGGCCGTATCCTTGATACTTTTAGAAAATACGTATTTTAAATCCCGCATTACATCTTCTCCGGTGTTTCCATGCCAAGCAAACTTACTCCAGATTTAATGGCGGTTTTTGCCATTAGTGAAATGCCCAATCTGTGTTTGGTTAGCCCCTCATCATCGGTGTTAATTTGGTTATTATAATAATAACGGTTGTATTCTTTGACGATTTCCATTATTTGTCTGGATACTAAATAAGGTTCGAACTTTTCAAAGGCATCCATAATTACATTTGGCAATTTGTAAATCTCTTTCATCAAGACAACTTCATCGTCATTTAAATATTCGCTTTTTATATCATCAAAAGAAGCCTTGGATCCAGATTTTTCTATTACACTATTTGCTCTGGCGTAAGTGTATTGAACATAGGGTCCAGTCTCTCCGTCGAATGATAAAGTCCTATCCCAATCGAAGACATAGTCTTTAATCCTTTGGTTATAGAGTTCTTGGAATTTAATGGCGCCAATGCCAACTTGTCTGGCCACATCTTCCTTGTTTTCAAGTTCAGGGTTTCTTTCATTTATAATTTCAAGAGTCTTTTCTTCGGCCTTGTTAATAACATCTTTCAAATATAAGACCTTGCCTTTTCTTGTAGAAAGAGCTCCGTCTTTAACACTGACCATACCAAATGATACGTGTTCACAATCCTTGGACCATTCATAACCCATTAAACCCAGCGTTTTAAAGAGCTGTTTAAAGTGTAGGTTTTGTTCGGTCGCAACGACATAGAGATTTTTGTAGAACTCATAATTTCTGTACCTATATTCAGCAGTAGCTATATCCCTGGTTGCATAAGTTGTTGTACCATTTGATTTAGTGATGATGAATGGAGTTGTGCCATCATCAAATTCTACAATTTCGCAACCATCTGACTCGGTCAAAAGATTTTTGCTTCTGAGTTCTTCTACAACTTCTGGCAGATAGTCTTGGTAAAAGGCCTCGCCATTATATGAATCAAATTCAATTCCCAGCCTATCATAAACTGCGTTGAATTCCTCAAGGCTCAAGTCCCTCATCCACTTCCAAAGGCTGACTGCTTCCTCATCTTTTTCCTCCAACTTTTTAAACCATTCGTGAGCAACTTCTCTCTTTTCTGGGTTTTCTTCAATTTCTTGATTCATCCTTACATATAATTTTAAGAATTCGTCAATAGGATTTTTTTCAATTTCATCCTTGTCGCCCCATTCCTTGTAAGCAGCGATAAGCATGCCAAATTGAGTCCCATAATCGCCCAAATGGTTGACGCCAACAGGATCAAAACCAAGTCTCTTGGCAATCCTATAAATGGCATTGCCAATTAATGTGCTCCTTATATGACCAATGTGAAATGGCTTGGCAATGTTAGGAGATGAATAATCGATAACTACATGTCTGCCCTGGCCAAAGTCGCTTTTACCGTATTCTGCTCCATCAGCCTTAAAGCTTTCAACCAAAGAATCTTTGAGTTTATCTTTGCTAATAAAAAAATTTAGATAAGGACCAACAGCTTGAACTTTTTCAAAATCTGGCTCAAAGTCGATTGAAGATTTAATTTCTTCGGCTATGGCTTGGGGGGCTTTTCTCATGGTCTTTGCAAGGGCAAAACAAGGAAGAGCCAAATCTCCCATGGTCCTGTCTTGTGGAACTTCTATAATTTTTTCAAGTTCTTCTGTGCTTAAATTAATCTTATCTTTTAACTTGTCTATCAATATCTTTTTAAAATCCATATTTCCTCCCTATTTTAAAGTGACAACTGTCACGCCTGTATCGCCTTCTCCAACTTCGCCCAACCTATAAGATTTAACGTGTGGATGATTCCTTAATAATTCATGGGTTGCCTTTCTGAGAGCTCCCGTCCCCTTACCGTGAACTATGGTTGCCTCCTTGAGACCACTCATAACGCAATCGTCTAAATACTTATCTACCCGATCATAGAGTTCCTCGGTGTCAACTCCGCGCAAGTCTATTTCTGTCTTAATGTCCATGGCCTTAGTATTTCTAAAAGAAGATTTTTTTCTTTCCTTCTGTGGCTTGGCATCCATGAGATAAATATCCTTTAGGTTTGAATTTACCTTTAAGATTCCAACCTGAACGATCAAGTCTCCATTTTCATTTGGCAGGTCCACAACTTGGCCAACCTTATCTATGGAAATAATCTTAACTGTACTTCCAATTTTAACATCTTCAGCGCTGACATTTGACTTTGGCAAGCGTTTTTTATTATCGCTCTGCAACTTGTCAATATTTTTTCTAATATGAGTCCGAGTTTCTTGGATTTCTCTGGCGCTATTGTTATCAATGCTATGAACAAGCTTGTTGGCGTCTTTGATTATCTCTTCGTAATCTCTCTTGGCCTTTTGATATATTTCCCTGGCCTCTTCATTGGCCTTGTCAAGTTCTTTTCTGGCTTTTTCTTTTAACTTTTCAATTTCTTCTTTATTTTTTCTTTCTCGGTCTTCAAATTCTTTTAGCTTGCTTTCGTATTCAGCCTTTTGAGTTTCAGCGTAGACTTTGTTTTTTTCTATTTCCGCCAAAACATTCTCAAATTCTAGATTGTTTTCGCTAATATATTCTTCAGCCTTTATGATATATTCATCCGCTAATCCAAGTTTCTTTGAAATTTCAAAGGCGTTTGACCGACCAGGGAGGCCAATATTTAACCTATAAGTCGGCTTCAAACTTCCGACATCAAATTCCATACTGCCATTTACAACCCCGTCTGTGCTTAAGGCATAGAGTTTGAGCTCAGCGTAGTGGGTTGTGGCGAGGACTTTTACATCCTTTTCCCTTAGCGAATCTATGATGCTCATAGCCAGGGCTGCCCCTTCGGTTGGGTCTGTACCAGCACCCAGCTCATCAAATAAATACAGAGAATTTTCTTCCTTGGAAGATAAAATATTTACAATATTCACCATATGAGATGAGAAAGTCGATAAACTTTGCTCAATGGATTGCTCATCGCCAATATCAGTATAAATGTTTTTATAAATCGGTATCTTGGATCCTTCCAAAGCTGGTATAAAACAACCGCTTTGGGCCAGGAGAGAAATGATTCCAACCGTTTTTAACACAACAGTCTTACCACCTGTGTTCGGTCCAGTGATAACCAAAACCTTTAAGTCTGAATCCATTTCTATATCAGTTTTAACTACGACTTCTGGATCTATTAACGGGTGAAACATTTGTCTGATATCCACGGACCCATCCTCGGTAAAAATCGGTTTTGTGTGCCCGTGTTCTATTGCGTACTGGGCCTTGGCATGGAGGATATCGAGTTCAGTCATTAGTTCAAAATTATAAGTCAGCTCGTCCTTGGCCCTACCAATTCGATTTGAAAAATCTTTAAGTATTCTGTTTATTTCTTCATCAATTTGAATTTCGATTTCACGAATTTCATTATTTATATTTACAATGCTTTGAGGTTCAATAAAATAAGTGCCACCGCTGGAGCTAACATCATGGGTAATACCAGAGATCATCCCCTTATACTCGCGTTTAACAGGAACAACGTACCTACCTTCACGGACAGTTATCAGGGCGTCTTGCAAATACTTTTCATTGGCCTTTGAATTTACAAAAGACTTGAGCTTTTCGTTAGCCTCTTCAGTTTTTTGAATCTTCTTCCTGTTGAGAGACCTCAAAAGTGGACTGGCGTTATTGGAAAGATTTTCTCTATCAACAATGGCCTTATCCAGGTCTTTTAAAAGATTTTGGTCAATGGTAATTAGCTTTATTAGCTCTCCAGCCTTGTTGTCTTCAATACTAATATTTTTTAAGTCACTAGCAAGCTTCAAAGCGTGGAGGATATCATACAGAGATGAAATTCCCAGGATTCCACCAATGCTTGACCGTTTGACGTAATCCGTGTAATCAACCAGGCCACCGAAATATAAGTTTCCGACCTGGCCAATTAATTTCATCGTGTCATCAAGCTTATCCAAAGCAAGCTTAATCTCCAGCTGGCTACAAAAAAGCTGGGCAGTTTTTATGCAGGTCTTGCCGTATTCGCTACCAGCAAAGTCTGAAATGATATTCATAATCTTATCGAATTCTAATGTCTTTAAAGATTTGCCTTCCATTAAACTCCCCTTCTGTAATGTCCCCTTGTGTATTCAAAGCTTATATCTTTATTGTCAAAGAGATATGATTTTACCTGGTCAAGATTTTCATCAACCTCAATCATAATCATATCCGCATTTATATTTTCTATTCTTTCCCCCATAAAGAGTGGTTTGGAATTGTATATCCTATAAACTTCTCCATGCTTTTTCACTGGAAAAATCTCATTTTTTATATCCATAATCTCGACCCTTTTATTTTGATCAAGCTCAGTTTTTATGTCTGGATGGACTGCCTTGTTAGTCATTGACACAGTCCTGGTATAATATTTTAAAATAAATCTCGAATCGGTTTTGGACTGAAGACTTTCGATTTCCTTCAAACTTATTTCCCTGGACGGAATAATATTTGAAATCCCTTTTAACCTTAGATAATTAATGGTATAGGAATTCGTAATGTTTAATCCATCACCTGCTATAAGCTCAATTTCATCAGCCAAATCTAGTAAGCCATAGTTATTTATTTCAAGGACATCGACCAAGCCTTTTTTTATAAAGTCCCTAACTTGATTAATATAATCCTTGGTCGCCACAGACGGTGTGATTAAGATTGTCTTGTAAGACTTATCCTTATAAAATTTAAAAACGCCATCGTCCATGGATTCAGTGGCCACATATTCAAAATCTTTATCCAAATCAACCTTACCTTTAACTATAGCGCATAGGATCGGTTTTGATTTTTTATTATTAATTACTTTATTTGCCTCAAAGTCTTTAGCTTTTTTAATAGGCTGAATTTCAATTAATTTTTCTATGGCCGACCGCCTGAGGTCATTTAAAACTGACTTTGGCACAAAAGCATCAGCCGCCAGGTTTATATTAACCGCCGGCGTTTCAAAAAATGTATCCCCAACTCTTGAGAGTTGGTCTATAATTATATCTTTATCAAGCGGCTTCCTGGCCTCTTGCAAAATATAATCGCTAGTGTATTCTATATATTTAAAATTTGAATTTGCAATTACCTTTATGGGCTCACCCACATTTCCAGAGACAGTAAATTCCAAGGGTAATTTCCTTGGCTCGTTTACTCTTGCTAAGCCATCGTATAATCTAGCTGAATAATTCCTGTAAACCTTGGCTCCCTCTTGGCTCTTTTCACCCAATTTAATCTGCTGGCCAGATTTAAAAGTCCTATCAACTTTTATCCCAGTTGATTTTCCATTTTCATCCGGAAATGTTAAGCCATCGCCTGGATTTAAATCTTCATCTAGACTTACATAAAAATCCTGACCTTTTTTTATAATTTTACCAACCAGGCTGCCTATATGCTTGGGAGAATTTTTATTGATTAGATCATCCTTGTCCCCAGCAAACAAAAAGCCCTTGGTAAAGCCCCGGCTAAAGGCGTCAGTCACATTCATTTCCTGGTCGTGAGAAATATTTTCGCCGTCCAAGATATCCCTGTAAAATTTCGTAATAGTATAGACGTACTCCTTGGACTTCATCCTGCCCTCAATTTTAAAGGAGTCAGCTATACCGACTAGCTTAGGCAAATCAAAAGAAGAATTCAGATCCTTCATAGACAGATAAAAACCTTCCTTATCAGTTGGCCTGCCGTCCACAATAAGCCTGTATCTTTTCCTACACGGCTGAGCGCAGTCACCCCTATTGGCCGACCGAGTTCCTATGGCCGAAGAAAAATAACAATCGCCCGAATAGCAAACACAAAGAGCCCCGTGAATAAAGACCTCTAGGTCTACACTTAAGTCCTTCTTGATGTCTCTTATCTCATCAGCGGCTAGTTCTCTGGCGACAACCACTCTTTCAAAACCTAAGTCTCTAAGGTTTTTTACAGCGTAATAATTGTCAGCGGTCATCTGCGTGGACGCGTGCATCTCCAAGTCTGGATAAGCCTCTTTTAACAGACTAAAAAGACCCAGGTCCTGTATAATAATAGCATCTGGCCCCTTGAAAATTATCTGGTCGATAGTCTCCATCAAATCCTCCAGCTCACCATCGTACATAATGGTGTTTATTGCCAAGAAAATCTTTTTATCCATCATATGGGCGTATTTTATTAAATAATCTAGCTCATCTAGGCTTAAATTTTTTGCAAGTTTTCTGGCACTGTAGGATTTAAGGCCAGTATAAACTGCGTCGGCCCCAGCATTAAAAGCAGCTATGACCTCGTCAAAGCCACCTCCAGGAGCCAGCAGTTCTCCCTTATTTTTTGTCAATATTTTTCTCCGCCTTGTTTTGGTAATCTTTTTCCAATTGCATTTTCAGTTTAATAATTTCGTTGTCTCTCTTTCTGACCAAATTATCTAGCTCTTCATTTTTACCTTCTAGTTTTTTAATTTGATCTTCTAACTTTTTAATCTCCAAGTCAGAATTATCCTTGGTCCCTTGAATTTCATCAAGCTTAGCATTAACAGAATTTAGTTTATCCTGGGTGCTAGCTATATCGTCAGCAACATTCAAGAGGCAAAGGGCACATGCATCCGCATAGTCCAGCCTCGGGTTTTTGATAACCAATTCCTTAATCTTGGAGTTTACATATTGAGTCAAACGGTCTATATACCTGTCCTCATACTCACTAGTGACATTATATTTTCTACCGTAAATGTCAATTTGTGTGCGTTTCATTATCTTAATTTACCTCCAAATTTTTCGCTTACATCGCTGATCAATTCGTCAGTGATATTTTTTATTTCCTCTTCTGATAGAGTATGGTCTTTGGAACCAATGACAGCTTGGATAGTCAAACTTCTGATCTTGTCGCCCAGCTTGTCATCCCTGTATTCATCGTAATATAAAATGTCATTCAAGTAGTCAAATCCCTTAGAAATAATTTGTTCTTTGATATCACCAAAGGAAACTTTATTTTCAAGTTCAAATGAAAACTCACGTCTGACCACTGGGAATTTACCAGGAGCCACATACTTGTTAACTTCAACAAGCTTGTCAATAATCTTATCCAAATAAATATCCGCTATATAGGTCTTCTTTAGGCCGAAGTTTTCCAGAACATCTGGATGAATTTCCCCAAAGATGCCAATGACTTCGCCGTCCAATTCTAGTTTAGCTGCCCTGCCTGGGTGGAAGGTCTTGTTATCAAGTCTAGAAATATTGTAGTCTTCTACTTTCAAGAATTTCAAAATTGCTCTTAAAGTTTCAGACAAATCATAAAAGTCCCCATAATGTGAGTGCATAATTGTAAGGTTAGTGCTTTGCTTGTAATCATCTCCGTCCTTAGCAAAGACTGGAGAAATTTCAAAACATCTTAGCTCGCCATTAAATCTGCGTGAATTTTTGGATGCGATTTCCATAAAGTGTGGAATAGCACTTGGGCGCATAATAGAAAATTCTTCGCCAAGTGGATTGATAATCTTAACCATGTCATCTTCAACTGCCATGCCGCAATCTTCTAATAATTTCTTGCCGACAAATGAATAGGTCAGAGTTTCCATATATCCATAACCTTGCATAAATCGACGGATTTTGTTAGTCCAAGTCTTCATCTTGGATTCATAACCAACAGTTAAGTCTGACTTTATTGGTTGGTCTTCGATATTTCCGTAACCGTAAAGCCTGCCCACCTCTTCAATCAAATCAGCTTCTATTGATAAGTCATCCCTAAAGGATGGAACGCTTGAAATAATCTTGCCATTTTTTTCTTCAGATGGAATTTCAAGAGCATTTAATTTTTCCAGCATATAATCCGTAGACAGGTCTGTGCCCAAAAGTTTATTTAATCTTTCAGGTCTTAGTTCAATTGTCTTTGGTTCGTATTCTTCAATTTTATATTCCTCATAAGCCACGCTTAAATCGTACAAGCTTTGAGCTAAATAGAGGGCCCTCTTGATGGCCTGCCTTGGCATGGTCTTGTCAAGTGGTTTAGAGAACCTGCTTGCAGCTTCTGATGAAAGGCCAAGCCTCTTTGATGTCTTTCTGATTTGAGCCTTGTCAAAATGAGCTCCTTCAAAGACCACACGCTTGGTGGACTCGTCAATTTCTGAATTGGCAGCCCCCATTACTCCTCCTAGAGCAATTACTTCGCCGTTAGCTTTTATTAAAATATCGCCTTCTTCAACCTCGCGTTTGCTGTCGTCGAGTAGGAGAACTTCTTCCTTGGCCTTGGCTGTAGTGACTTCAATGTCAGCCCTGCCGTCTTTTGAAATCTTGTCAAAGTCAAAAGCGTGTAATGGCACGCCAGTTTCTAGCATTACATAGTTTGTAATGTCTACAATGTTGTTTACTGGACGAACACCTGATTCCATAAGCCTAGTCTTGATCCACAAGGGGCTTGGCTTAATTTCAACTCCATCGACCATGCCGCAAATATAAGTTGCGACCTTGTCTGTATCCACTTTTACATCTAAAAGTTTTTCATCAATTGTGTCTGGATGGTCAAGAATTTTAATCGGCTCTCTTTTGATACCAAAAGTTGCTTGAGCTTCAATGGCCATAGAAAATACACTTAGGCAGTCAGCCCTGTTAGGTGTGATCTCCAGTTCCAATGAATCGTCTTTTAAAGCTAAAACTTCAAATATATCCTTGCCAAGTTCTGTGTCTCCTGGCATAATTAAAAGTCCTTCAAGGCTTTCCTTTGGAATTACGTCCTTGGTAAAGCCAAGTTCTTGGAAGCTAACAAACATTCCGTTGGAAATAATTCCGCGGAAATCGTGTGGACCAATTTCTGTTCCATCAGCTAAGACTGCTCCAGGTGTTGCAACTCCAACCACGTCTCCAACCTTCATATTGGTTGCTGCAGTTACAATTACGTCCTTTCTGTCGCCAAAATCTACGTCGCAAACTGTTAGCTTGTCAGCGTTTTCATGCTTTCTCATGTCTGTAATCTTGGCAGTCAAAACGCCCTTAACATGGCTGGATAGACTGATGATTGATTCTACGTGTGTACCTGAGTCACTTAGCTTTGATGCGATTTCAATTGTTGGCTCATCTATATTTACATATTCCTTTAACCAGTTTAATGATAATAACATTTCTACCCCCTAAAATTGATCCAAAAATCTCTTGTCGTTGTCAAAGAGGAGTCTTAGATTATTTATATCGTGCTTAACCATAACAAGTCTGTCGAGTCCCATGCCGAAGGCAAAACCCGTATAGACTTCAGGATCAATACCACAGTTTCTCAAAACATTTGGGTGGACCATGCCGCAGCCCAAGAGTTCCATTGACCAGCCAGTGCCATTGCATTTTTCACAGCCCTTGCCGCCACAATTTGTGCAAGTTACGTCAACCTCAAAGCTTGGTTCTGTAAATGGAAAATAGTGGGGCCTAAATCTTGTATCCAGTTCTTGGCCAAAGAGTTCAATTAAAACAGTCTTAATAGTGCTCTTTAGATTTGCGATTGAAATATTTTTATCAACTACAAGTCCTTCGATTTGGTGGAACATCGGTGAGTGGGTATCGTCCACTTCGTCATTCCTAAAGGTCCTACCTGCTGAAATCATCTTTAGCGGAGCTCCATATTCTTTCATAGCCCTAATTTGAACCGGCGATGTGTGACTCCTTAAGACATGGTCCTTATCCATATAAAATGTATCGCTCATGTCACGGCTTGGGTGATCAAGCGGAGAATTTAGGAGGTCAAAGTTATTTTCTACAGTTTCAATTTCTGGGCCGTCCAAAACCTTAAAGCCCATTGACAAGAACAAATCTTCCAGCTGTCTCTTGGTTTCAGCTAAGGGGTGAAGATGGCCAATGTCCTTTTGCTTTTTAGGAATTGTAACGTCCAAGTATTCTTTTTCAATGGTCGCTTGTTTTTCTGCTTCCTTTAGCTCGGTCATCTTTTCTTCGATGGATCCTTCCAGATAATCTCTAATTTCGTTTGCAACCTTGCCCATCTTTGGACGTTCTTCAGCAGAAAGCTTGCCCATTTCCTTTAAAATATCGGTTAGCTTCCCCTTCTTGCCAAGGTATTCCACCTTGGTGTCCAGTATACTTTGAATTGAATCAGCGGAATTAAGTCTTTCTTTTACCTCTTCTCTTAAATTCATTAACTTGTCTAACATTTATACCTCCGTAAATATATACATCAAAATTCCAGCAGCCACGCCCAAATTCAAACTCTCGGCGTCGCCCCTCATTGGTATTGTAAATTTATCATCGCACATGGCAACTAGCTCATCGCTAAGGCCTTTGGACTCGTTGCCAAAGGCAACTATGGTCTTGCCATTTACAATCTTTTTGCTCTTCCCATGTGGCAGAGTCCCCACAATTTTGTAGCCATCTGTCTTTAGTGACTTCAAATCTTCTAGGTCCATGGACCTTAAGTTTACTCTGAAAATCGATCCCATCGAGGACCTTACAACCTTGTCATTATAAAAATCTACCGACTGGTGACTAGTGACTACATCCTTAATGCCAAAGGCATCTGCAGTCCTAATAATAGTCCCCAGATTACCAGGGTCAGAAATATCCTCCAGGTAAATAATTAAATCCGACAAAGGCTCGTTTGAAAATCGCTTTTTAACCAGGGCTATGGACTCTCGTCCGCTCACAGTTTGCGAAAGCTTTTTTATAAGATCTTCCGACACGACCGTGCCCCTTATATTAAAATTATCAAATAAGTCCTCCGCGTAAGCCTCGCTAACCAAGACCTCTTCTATATGGGCCCCGGTCTTCAAAGCCTCCTCCAACATGGTAAAACCCTCCACCATAAAGTGGTCAGATTTCCTTGCGTAAGAAGCGTTTGAAAGCTTGCGAATTTCCTTTACTATTTTATTGTTCAAAGAACTTATCATAAGCCCCCCAATCAACCATTATAAATATACTTATATAGGCTATATTATACTACTAACGGCCAATAAATTCAATCATTGACTTGATTTTCAAAGATAATTAACTTTTAAAAATAAAAATGAAATTATTTAAAAAATAAAATTTAAAAATACAATGACTTTGAAAATCAAGATAAATTTAATTTTAAACAATAAAATTTTTTAAAACAAAAATGAGAGGCGTCCTACCTCTCATTTACATAGACTCTTTTATTTTTAATTTCAACCACATGGCTGCAGTAATCCATGATGTCCTTGTTGTGACTTATAATAAATATTATCTTGTCATCAACATTTTTCAAAACCTCTGTCAAAATTTCCGTCTCAGTCTCCTTGTCCAGAGATGATGTTGGCTCATCAAGGATTACAATCTTGGCATCTTCTGTAAAATATCTGGATAGGGCAATTCTTTGCTTGTCCCCGCCAGACAAGTTTGCTCCATTTTCTACAATCATTTCATCCAAGTTTTTAAACTTTGATAAAAATGGCATTGACTCATAAATTTTTCTTGCAAGTGGCTTTCTTCCAAAGTTTAAATTATTATAAATAGTATCCGTAATAATCGGAGTATTTTGTGAATAATAAGACACGGCCTTTAAATATTCCGAGTTTTTTATATCCTCGATAGGAATGTCATTAACATAAATCCCCTCAGCCTCTCTGAACTTGGCTATTAATTTTACTAGCGTGCTCTTGCCTGTTCCGCTTTCACCCATAATGCCCACAATATCGCCTTTATTAAATTCCATCTGGATATCATTTAGCAAATTTTTCCCCATTACATCAACTGATTTAATGTCAAAGGAAATCTTGTCCAAATGCTCAGGCATATCTTGGCTGCCATCATGGTCTTCAAAATTAATCAAGGTCATTAAAAACTCATCCGCTGCCCTGACTTCTGCAAGGCCAAGATTAGTATATGTTAGACCACGGATGGCATTTGAAAAATATGGGAAAACTAATATTACGTAGACGACTCCGCCGAATGACTCCTGATTATTAAGCGCAAGAGCAGCCAGGAAAATTATGGTAAGATTTTGTATTATTTGATTTAAACCTATCAGTAAACCCGAAGCCCCATTGGCTACATAATTTACTTTTTTACGGACGCCTTCTGATTTTAATCTATTTTCAGAAAGTATAGGCAAAAGCCTTTCGTTCTCTGCATTTTGCTTAATAAAATCCGCTTGTGATACGACCGAATTGATATTCCTATTGGATTCTGTGCTCGCCTTCATAAGGCCAACGGATAATTGGCCTAGTTTTTTGTTAAGAGCTCTGAATCCAAAGTAGTGAATAGGAATGATTATAAACATTAAAATAGCTGCGATATGATTTAAATTCCAAGCAATTATTATTGTTACTACAATAGTAACAACGTTTACCAAGAGTGCTGGGATCAGGTCAAAATAAAAACTAGCATAAGCCTCTGCAACATTATAAGTAAGCTCTCTAATTGCTGTTGACCCTTCCTCTATATACTTGTCGTATTTTAATTTGAAAACGTCTGTGTAGAGTAAATCGCTTGCCCTGCCATGATACTGTTGAACCAATTGGTTTTTTGTAAATACAGAAATAAAATCGACCAAGTAGCCGGCCGCCAAGAGCAAAATTACTTTTGCAATGTCCTTTGCCCCAATAGTCCCAACATTTTCAATTGTATTGTTAAGAGTAATAGGCGCAATTACAAATAAAATTGCCGAGACCAATGACAAGGCCAATAGTAAAATAAATCCAGATTTTTTTACAAGCTTAAACATATTTTTCTTTTTTATTTTTAAATCATTCTTCATCTTTAAATCATTCTGCATTTTCAACCACCCTAATAAATATATAATGTCACAAAAAACATTCCTACTCTTAATTATATCCCTCACCAATTTTTTGTCAAATAAAAAGAGAGGTTAAATATACCTCTCCAAAGATCTCTTTATATCTCTTTCTTTCATTGACTCTCGTTTGTCGTAGAGTTTTTTACCGCGGGCAATGGCTATTTCCATCTTTATCAGTCCGTTTTTTAAATAAAGGCTAAGGGGAATTACCGCCATACCCTTTTGCATAACTTCCTGGTTAATCCTCAGAATTTCCCTCTTGCTTAAAAGTAGCTTGCGGTCTCTTAATGGGTCGACATTAAAAATATTACCTTCTTTATAAGGGCTTATGTGCATACCCACCACAAAGGCCTCGTTATTTCTAATCACACAATAGGATTCTTTTAAATTAGCCTTGCCAGCGCGTATGCTTTTTACTTCCGTTCCCTTTAAGGCAATGCCTGCCTCATAAGTTTTTTCTATAAAATAATCGTGCCTAGCTTTTCTATTGGTCGCTAGAGTTTTTTCCATACTCATCCTCCCCCACGAATTCAAAATCTATCTGCATCCTAGAAACGCTAACGTTCACAACCTTTACATAGACCCTCTTGCCTACTTCAAGGTCTCCGTCAAAGTTTTTCGCCCTAGCCGTCATAGTTTTCTCGTCAAATCTATAGTTATCAATATAATCTGCATGGACCAAGCCTTCAACTGTGTTGTCGAGCATGGCAAAAATTCCAAACTCGACTACTCCACTGATCTTGGCTGGATAAACTTCGCCGATCTTTTCCTTCATGTATTCACATTTTTTCAGCTGAATGGCATCTCTTTCAAGGTCTAAGACAACTCTTTCAACTGATGTTGCGCGTTCGCCAATTTCCTTGGCCTGGTCTTCAAAAATTGAAATGTTTTTCTTGGATAGCTTACCCTCCATATCCATGGACATAATCCTGTGGATAAATAAATCTGGGTACCGCCTGATAGGGGCGGTAAAATGCGAATAATTTTCCAGTGCAAGGGCAAAGTGGCCTTCGTTTTCGTCCCTGTAATCTGCCTTGGTCATGGACCTTAAAACCAAATCATTTATCCGTTCAAAGGCGTCCATGTCCTTGGCCCTTTCCAAAAGCTCTTGGAATTTCTTAGCATCCATGTCATCTTCGACCTTAAGTCCATAGGGTCTAAGGAGAGTTCTAAGAGTCGCAATCTTTTCATCAGTCGGTGCCTCGTGGACCCTGTATAAAAATGGAAACATCTTTACAAAATACTTGGTAGCCACCATTCTGTTGGTGATAATCATAAATTCTTCTATAATTCTTTCGCTAAGCCCTCGGTCTCTGACCTTAATATCAGTGACCTTGCCCTTGTCATCAGTTGCAATCTCAGGCTCTATGGACCTAAACTCAATCGTGCCTCTTTGAACAGAGGCTTTTTTTAATATTTCATACAGATCCTTGCAGGCATTTAAAAAATCCCCAATAGAATTATAAGGTTCAATGGACTCGCCGTCGTAAAATTTATTTAGATCTTCGTAATTTAACCTATAATCAGATTCTATAATTGATTTGTCAATTGAAATCAGCTCTGCCTTTCCTTTTTTATCAACCTTCATCCTAACAGACATGGCATAGCGGTCTTCGTTAGGATTTAATGAGCAAACCCCATTTGAAATCACTTCTGGCAGCATTGGAATTACTAGGCCTGGCAGGTAAATACTCATCTGCCTGTTATAGCATTCACGGTCAAGCTTGGAATAAGATTTTACATAGTGGCTGACATCTGCAATGTGGACCGTGAGTATATAAGAATCTCCGTCTGTCTCAATTGAAATTGCGTCGTCAAAGTCCTTGGCATCCTTGCCGTCTATAGTTACAGTGAGCATATCCCTATAATCTTTTCTGCCCTTTGATAGGATCGCTTCCTTGGAAACTTCATCGGCCTCCCTTAAAACTTCATCTGTAAAAGTCGCAGGTACACTTGCATCCACAACCAGAGACATGAGGTCCACATGTTTTTCGCCTTTGAAGCCTATAAATTCTTTTATCTTGGCCCGATAAACTCCCCTGCCTTCGTCAAAGGAAATTATTTCGACCCTATAGAGTCCGCCCTCCCTTAAGGAATATTCATCATAGTTTAAAATCTTAAGAGGATATGAGAGTTCTCTTTCAGCTTGGATAATAAATTTCTTCCGCCTTTTAATGGCCATACCAACCAAGGACTTGTTTGTAAAATCAACAGCCCTTACAAAGGCAATCTCTCTTCCCCTTTCCTTGCCGACGATTTCATATTCAACTATATCTCTATCCATGGCTCCCATGGTTTTACCAGCAGGCACAAAGTAATCGTCTCCGTCTGTGTTTTCTATAAAGCCATAGTTTTGCCTGGTAGCCATAAAGGTCCCCTTGTAAACTTTGGCAGGACCAATCTTTACATTGCCCTTTTGATCCATATGAATAGTCCCCTCGGAAACCATTTGGTCAAGGGTCTTGTTAAATTTTCTCTTGTCCTTTTTGCTGATGCCGAGGATTTTTTGCAGCTTGTCCTTGTCAACAGACTTTAGCTCAGATACGACCATTTTAATTTTTTCTTTTATCTTCATATGAACCTCCTAAAAAAACTCTAAACAAAGTCTAGAGTTTTTCATCTTACAGTTTGGATCCAAAACTTGTCTTATTAAATAAGTCTGCATCAAACCTATAATTAGTTTCTTTTTCTTCTTCGTTAGCCTCTATTGCTATATCAATCATCTTGTCAAGGACGGCCTTGAAGGTATAACCCATGTCCTCCCACAGATAAAATCCGTAGGAACCCGGCAGAGTATTGATTTCATTTACAAAGAGTTCCTTGTCCTTGTTGCAAAGAATATCTATACGAGCATTGCCCCTGGTATCCAAGCAAATAAATGCTTCCTTGGCTAACCTTTGAGCTTGGGCTGCCAATTCTTCGTCTTCCAAAAATTTATGCTTGCCGCCAGTTATCTTTGACTTTGAACCGGCTTCGTATTTTTTCTCAAAGGAATAAAATTCGCCAACGCCTTCAGGCACTTCGACTCTGGATACTTCGATATCGCTCTTCATTCCCATTACGCCGACATTAAATTCAACTGCGTCCACAACTGATTCTTCAACAATTATTTTTCTGTCAAATTCCTTGGCGATTGCAATTGCATCTCTTAGACTGATCTCATCAGTCGCTTCCTTGATGCCAATGCTTGAACCCAGGCTTGCTGGCTTAACATACATTGGGAATTGAAGCTTGGCCATGAGCCCTTGGATAATATCACTTTCATGCTTTTCATAGTCTGACCTATAAAACCACATGTGCTTAACTACAGGAATATCGTTTGCCTTAAAGACATCCTTCATAATAATCTTGTCCATACCTAGAGACGAAGACATAAGAGATGGACCTGTAAAAGGAATTCCATTTGTTTCAAAAATCCCTTGGATGGCTCCGTCTTCTCCGTGTGAACCGTGAAGACCATTTAAGACACAGTCGACTTCGATTTTTTCTTCCTTGGCAAATAGGCCACCTTTTTCAATATATAAATTGTGGTCGCCATAATTTGTTGCAAATCTAACAGACTTTTTATCTTTAAACTCATTGGTCTTAAAGCACCTAAAGTCCTTGTAGCAATCCGCAGTAAACATTTGCCCGTCCTTGTCTATAAAAACAGGAATGACATTGTATTTATTTTTGTCTAAATTTTCTATGGCTTGGATACCTGTAATAACACTTACTTCGTGTTCAACGGCCCTACCCCCATAGATAACAACAATATTTTTCATCTTTCACCTCTAATAAATATCTGTAAGATCATTTTCAAATAAAACTACATCGCCAGGCGATAAAATTTCGCCCAAGAGCTTGGTCGCATCATCCAAAGTATCAACCCTATAATTCTTGTGGTCGACATTATCAGTCGCTTCAACTCCCCTGTGAATGTCGTCTGCAATTTTTTTGCCAACTAAAATCGAAATGTCGGTCATCTTGGCAATTTCCTCGCCCAGTTTAAAGTTCTCGGTTTCTTGCAAGTCGCCGAGCTCAACCATGCCAGGTGTGACAATAATTTTTTTGCCGCCTTCAAAAAGATTTAAAACCTCAAGTGCAGCCCTAGCTCCATCTGGATTCGAATTAAATGCATCATCAATTACAATGGCTCCGCCTGGATTTTTGATAATATTTAGCCTGTGCTCAACTTGTTCTAAGTTTGCAATGGCCTTTATAATGTCTTCCTTTTGCATACCAACTTCGATAGCAGCTTGGGTTGCCATTATAATATTTAAAATATTGTGCCTGCCCAAAAGCTTTGTATGGGCTTCCATTGGCCCATCGGCAAAGTTGATATCAAAAACTGTACCATTTTCATTTATAGTTTTAATTGTAGCTGTCAGATCACCATTATCAATGCCAACCTTGTGGCAGTCCAGATTTCTCCTATTGGCTTCATCTAAGACCAGCTCGCTATCTGCATTTACAATTATAGCCTTGTTTTTTAGGCCATCTGCAAGTTCAAATTTCGTCTTAATAATATTTTCTATAGAACCAAAAGTTTCCAAATGACATGGGCCGATGTTTGTAATAATACCAATGTCTGGGAAAACTAGGTCAACTAGCTCCTTGATTTCTCCGGTGTATCTGGCCCCCATTTCAGCAATTAAAATTTGGTGGTTTTCATTTAATTCGTTATTTATAATCTTGGACAGACCCATAGGAGTATTAAAACTCGATGGTGAACTGTAAACTCTTTTGTAATTAGACAAGATTTGCGCCAAAATTGTCTTGGTAGAAGTCTTACCATAAGACCCTGTAATGGCAATAACAGTTAAGCCATTTATTTTTAGGTCTTTGATTTTATCTTGGGCCATCTTATAAAATTTATTGTTAACTCTCTTTTCATGGGGATTAATAATATAAAGAGCCAGCATCATTATCCTTGATTGATAAAAATAAAGTAAAATTGCCACAAATATTATCAGTGAAACATAGAGCACATAGGCCATCGAATCCAGCTTTACAAAGAATAAAATCGATAGCAAGGCCAGTAAGATAACCGCATTAATAACAGTATTTGTTATAAGGAGCCTCTTGGCCCTATCAGTGTAGACAAGCGGTTTCTTGGAATCGCCCATCTTGGTCTTCTCTTTAGAAAAAGAATAGGCCTTGTCCCTATTAGTCGCTATCCACTCCTTGTATTCTCCGGGAATATAGCCAAGCTGTTGGACCATTTGTAAAAAATATGTGCTTCTAATATACAAAAGAATATTAAAAAGTCCAACCAATAATATTATCAAAATTACTTGTAAAGTTTCAAACATCTAATCCTCCAAAAATGGTTCTACCACATTTCTAAATCCTATTATATCATCTAAGTAAGAGTAATGTCCACCGTCGAGGACCTCCAGCTTGCAAGAAGGAATCTTCTCTTCCATCATCTGGCCCATCCAAAGTGGTGTATCCATATCATTTTTACCCCAAACGGCAAGAGTCGGAACATTTATATTTTCTAACTTTTCCGTTAGGTCTTCGTTTACAACTCTTACCAAAATCTTTCTCATAACCCCGTCTGCACTTTTATAATCAGCTGACCCGTGTTTTTTGTAAAACTTTTCCAGATTTTTTTCGCCCTTAAATAAGACATAAAGCTTTTTCATAAATTTAAAATATCTGATTCTAAATTTGCTTTTAAAGTCTAGTGGTGCTTTGATCCCAGATGCGTCAATCAAGACTAGTTTTTTAATTGGATGAGATGGCCTAGATGCGATTTCAATCCCACACTTGCCCCCGTAAGAGTGACCAAGATAAAAAACATTGGTTAAATTTAATTGGTCCATAAATTTTAAAATTATATCCGCATAATCGCTTGTACCTATGACATCTTTGGGCTGATCACTTTTATCATGTCCAGGAAGAGCCATGGCTATAACCCTATATTTATGTTTGAGGGAATTTATAACGGGTTTCATGGCGGCAATTGAAGCCCCCCAACCATGGACGACAAAGGCAACTTGGTCGCAATTTGCATTCTCCTCTTCATAATAAATTTTTATACCATCAATATCTATATACATAGTCACCTCATCTTAAATATGTAAGTATAATTTAAAAGGGGTGGCTGCCCACCCCTTCAAATTATTTTAAAATTAATCCGCCGATTTTCACGAACAATGGTGCAAATACAAGGCTGACGATTGTCATAAGTTTGATTAGAATGTTTAGTGAAGGTCCTGATGTGTCTTTGAATGGGTCACCTACTGTGTCTCCAGTAACAGCAGCTTTGTGAGCTGGGCTACCTTTTCCACCGTGAACGCCTGATTCAATATATTTTTTAGCATTATCCCATGCGCCACCAGCATTTGACATGAAGATAGCCATGAGTACACCTGTTACAAGTCCACCAGCAAGTAGACCGCCAAGTGCTTCTGTGCCAAGTAGAACACCTACTAAAATTGGTGTAAGAACTGCCATTAGGCCAGGAATAATCATTTCCTTTAGAGCAGCGCCTGTTGAAATTTCAACACATTTACCATATTCTGGTTTGCCTGTTCCTTCCATAATTCCAGGAATTTCTCTAAATTGACGTCTTACTTCTTCAATCATTTGGTTAGCAGCCTTACCAACAGCTTCCATAGTCATAGCACTGAATAGGAATGGTAGCATACCACCGATGAATAAACCAGCAATTGTTGATGGTTTTGTAAGGTCAATAGATTCTAGAGCAACAGCTTGAGTATAGCTTGAGAAAAGTGCAAGTGCAGTTAGAGCGGCACTTCCGATAGCAAATCCTTTACCAACAGCTGCAGTTGTGTTACCAACAGCGTCAAGTGTATCTGTAATTTCTCTAACACTTTCTGGAAGTTCAGCCATTTCAGCAATACCACCAGCATTATCAGCGATTGGACCATAAGCGTCAACAGCAATTGTCATAGCTGAGTTTGCAAGCATACCAACAGCTGCAAGAGAAATACCAAATAATCCTAGCTTTGGATCTGTCATTCCACCAGCAAGGTAGAAAGCAACGATAATACCAATAGCAATTGTAATAATTGGAACAGCAGTAGACATCATACCTACTGATAAACCAGAGATAATATTTGTAGATTCACCTGTTTCTGATTCTTCAGCAATCTTTTGAACAGGAGCATATTTTTCTGAAGTGAAGTATTCTGTAATCTTAGCGATAATCAAACCAACTGCTAAACCTGCTACAGTAGCGATAAATGGTTTTGTGCTACCAATAATATTTGCTGATAGGAAATATGAAGCCACAACTGTAATAATTGAACCTACAAGTGTACCTGAGTTTAGTGCTTTTTGTGGGTCTTTATCACCCTTAACAAACAGAGTACCTAGAATACTTGCAATTAAACCAACTGATGCAAGAGCAGCTACAAATAGAACGCCCTTGTCTTCATAAGCAAAATATCCAAGTGTAAATGCTGAAATAATAGCACCAACATATGATTCAAATAAGTCAGCTCCCATACCTGCAACGTCACCAACGTTATCTCCTACGTTATCAGCGATAACAGCAGGGTTTCTTGGGTCGTCTTCTGGGATACCAGCTTCAACCTTACCAACAAGGTCTGCACCAACGTCTGCAGCTTTGGTATAGATACCACCACCAACTCTAGCAAATAGAGCGATTGATGAAGCACCAAAACCAAAACCTGTAATGATATTAAATACATCTGCGTGGTCTTTAAAAATTAAATAAAATACTGTTGTTCCTAATAAACCAAGACCAACAACACACATGCCCATTACAGTTCCGCCTGAGAAAGCTACGCTAAGAGCCTTGCTCATTCCATCTGTGTTGGCTGCATTTGCAGTTCTAACATTAGCCTTTGTAGCAACCTTCATACCAATAAGTCCAGCTAATACTGAGAAAATTGCACCAACTATAAAGCAAATAGCTGTTAGCCAGTCAATTGCAAGACCAAGTATTACAAAAACTGCAACAACAAATATCGCCATTGAACGATATTCCCTTTTTAAAAATGCCATAGCACCTTCGGAAATGTAGGTTGATAATTCATCCATTCTAGCATTTCCAACTGGTTGCTTTTTAATAAAAGAAGCTTTTATTAAAGCATATACCAGTCCTAGCACCGCTACTACCGGTGCACAATACAAAATATAATCCACTTTGTCCTCCTAAAAAATATTATTTTCGACTAAAAAACTGATAGCAAAAATGCAGTTACAAAAAATACTGCAGCTGCTACAATAGTCATTCTCTTTAATGTTGCGTCACGGGATACTCCGCGATCTTTACCCCACAATGCTTCTGGTGCAACCCCCATAATTACTGAGCTTTGGTCGCTACCTTCTTGTACCATCATGAGTGTGATTAAAGCAATTGAACTAATAAGTACAAGTGCATAAAGTACATACATCATATTACACCTCCATCTAATCTATAACAGATTAATTCTAACATAAAAGAATGTTTTTTTCAAGCATTAAAAGCCCTATTTAAACAAAAAAATGCCCCTAAAAAGAGGCATCTAATTTATTTTAAAATATACCCATTAAAGCTGAGCTTATTGCGTTTTCAATAAATTTTGTTATCATTACTCCCAGAATGATAAAATATATCATAGCAATATAAACCTTAATTCTCTTTCCAAAATTGTCATTAAACATAATATCAAAAAGAGCCATATTGTATTGAATGAAAGATAGACCTAGGAGCAATAAAGGAAAATCTGGATGACTATTAAAGTAAGGGATTAAACCTAATAAAAGTGCCAACAACAAAAATGGTGCACAAATTACAGTTTTATTGGCAAGTCCGTTTATAAATTTCTTGATATCCCCATTTCCCAAGTAATTCATCAATGCTATTAGGCCTGTAGAAACAGCAAATGCAAAGAAGCCAAAAGTAAACAAGCCTGAATTTGCAATTAATATAAAGAAATAAATACCAATAATTATCCCAAGAGTAATTAATGAATATTTAAAATTATCATCTGCTTGCTCAAAATTTTGGTTAAGTAATCTCTTTTTAAACCAAGCAAAGAAATTACTAAAATCGATATTTACTTTATTATGACCTTGGTAGTTGTTTACGTTCCCACGGTTATCTGCAGTATTTTCCCCGCCAGCTTCTTCAAAAGCAGCTCCGCATTTGTTGCAGAACTTTGCACTGTCATCAACTATGTTGTTGCAGTTTTTACATACTTTCATATTATCCTCCTTGTTTATAACATAAATGTTACTTTTATTTTATTTAATAATAGCACATTATGATATAAAATTCAACAAAAAAGAGAGGGCAAGCCCTCTCTAATTAAAAGCTTTCGTTTTCTTGTCTTTGAAGTTCTTTTAGAATTTCATTCATTGGCAAGTCGCCAAGGATTTGTGGTTCTTCTTTTTCAACGACAGGTTTTTCCTCAAGTTTTTTCTTTAGAGGATCGTCATCTGATAGAGGAACATCGATATTTAGATATCTCTTGACGCCTGTACCTGCAGGAATTGTCATACCGATAATTACGTTTTCTTTGAGTCCTAGCAAGTGGTCTTCCTTGCCTTTGATAGCTGCATCTGCCAAGATTCTTGTTGTTTCTTGGAAGGATGCTGCTGACAAGAATGAATCAGTAGCCAAAGCTGCCTTTGTAATTCCCAGTAAAACTCTCTTTGCGCTTGCTGGAGTTTTACCTGCAGCTTCTAGTTCAGCATTTACTGCTTTGAAGTCTGTAACACCAACCAAAGTGCCAGGTATAAAGTCTGAGTCACCTGCGCTTTCGATTCTAACCTTTGAAAGCATTTGTCTCATGATGATTTCAACGTGCTTGTCGTTAATGTCAACACCTGACATCCTATACGCCCTTTGAACTTCTTTTACTATATAAGATTCAACCCCTTGAACACCCTTAACCTTAAAGATTTCGTGTGGGTTAATTGAACCTTCTGTTAGAGGATCACCAGCCTTAATTTCTTGGCCATCCTTAACTTTAATTCTTGAACCAAATACGATTGGATAGATTTCAGTTGCATCTTTATTTTCAACAACAACTTCTCTCTTCTTGTCTGATTCAACAATGGTAACTGTACCGTCGATTTCAGAGATAACTGCAACCCCTTTTGGTTTTCTGGCTTCAAATAGTTCTTCAACACGTGGCAAACCTTGAGTAATATCTTCTGCCTTAGCAACACCACCTGTGTGGAAGGTTCTCATTGTAAGCTGTGTACCAGGTTCACCGATGGATTGAGCAGCGATAATACCAACTGCTTCACCGATGTCCACCTTCCTGCCATTTGCCAAGTTCTTGCCGTAGCATTTTCTGCATACGCCGTGTCTTGCATTACAGTGGAGGACAGATCTAACCTTTACGCTTTCAAAGCCAAGATTTTGAATCTTTGTAGCTATATCTTCTGAAATGATTTCGTCTTTTGAGCAAATCAATTCCCCTGTATTAGGATCCACAATATCTTCAAATGGATATCTACCTTCGAGTCTGTCTTTGAGTTCCTCGATAACTTCATTGCCATCTTTAAAGGCTGAAATTTCTAGATAATCTGTTGTACCGCAATCTTCTTCACGAACGATAACGTCTTGGCTGACGTCAACAAGTCTTCTGGTCAAGTAACCTGAGTCCGCAGTCTTAAGAGCAGTATCTGATAGACCCTTTCTAGACCCGTGGCTTGATAAGAAGAATTCGAGAACACTGAGGCCTTCACGGAAGTTTGACTTAATAGGAATTTCTACAGTCTTACCCGTTGATGAAGCCATCAGACCACGCATACCACCCAGCTGACGAATTTGGTTCTTGGAACCACGAGCACCTGATGTCGCCATGATATAAATGTTGTTATCATGATCAAGTGATTCCATAAGTGCATCCGTAACTTCGTCTGTTGAGTCGTTCCAAATGTTGATTACGTGTTCGTATCTTTCTTCTTCACTGATTAGACCCTTTCTAAAGGCTTTTTCATATTTATCAACTTCTTTTTGTGACTTATCCAAAATTTCTTGCTTATTTTTTGGAACAACAACGTCCTGCATCGAGATTGAAATTGCACCAATAGTTGAATAAAAGTAACCCATGGATTTAATGTTATCTAAAAGTTCTGCTGTTATATTGTTGCCGTATTTATCATAGCATCTTTCGATAATCCGACCTAGGATCTTCTTATCAACTGTTTTATCTATTTCAAGTGAGAATTTATCCTTTTCCCTATCTACGAAGCCAAGATTTTGTGGAATCTTTTGGTTGAAAACAAATCTACCAGCGGTTGATTCGACTATCTTGTGTGAACCATCATCAAGAGTAACTCTTACCTTAACCCTATCTTGAAGTTTGATTTGCTTAGTATCAAAGGCCAACATCATTTCATCGTAGTCTTTGAAGGTGTGGATACTTTCTTGTTCGTAAGTTGCATCCATTGTTAAATAGTAGCAACCCAAAACCATATCTTGGGATGGAACTGTAATTGGTTTACCATCTTTTGGAGCCAAGATATTATTTGTTGAAAGCATGAGTAGCCTTGCTTCAGCTTGAGCTTCCACTGATAATGGAAGGTGGACAGCCATTTGGTCACCGTCGAAGTCAGCGTTGTATGGCGGACATACTAGAGGGTGAAGTTTAATAGCCTTACCTTCAACTAGGATTGGTTCAAATGCTTGGATACCCAACCTGTGAAGAGTCGGTGCACGGTTTAGAAGAACTGGGTGGTCTTTGATAACCTTTTCAAGTTCATCCCAAACTTCTGGTTCCATCCTATCTATCATGCGTTTTGCATTTTTAATATTGTGAGCCTTGCCATTTGCAACTAGCTCGTGCATAACATGTGGTTTGAAAAGTTCAAGAGCCATATTTTTTGGCAGACCGCATTGATAGAATTTCAAATCTGGACCAACAACGATAACAGAACGGCCTGAATAGTCAACACGTTTACCAAGTAAGTTTTGGCGGAACCTTCCTTGTTTACCCTTTAAGAGATCGTTCAAGCTCTTAAGTGGTCTGTTGCCTGCGCCTGTAACAGCTCTGCCGCGTCTACCGTTATCGATAAGAGCATCCACTGATTCTTGGAGCATCCTCTTTTCGTTTCTAACGATAATTTCAGGAGCGCCGAGTTCAAGTAGTCTCTTTAGACGATTGTTTCTATTTATAACCCTACGATATAAATCGTTTAAGTCAGAAGTTGCAAATCTACCACCATCCAGCTCAACCATAGGTCTAAGATCTGGCGGAATAACTGGGAGGGCATCCAAAATCATCCATTCTGGACGGTTGCCGCTCAGTCTAAATGCCTCTACAACTTCCAGTCTTCTGATAAGTCTGACACGTTTTTGTCCTGTGGCGTCTTCCAATTCTTTTTTAATTTCCTTAGAAATTGCTTCTGGATCAACTTCTTGTAAAAGTTCTTTGATAGCTTCAGCACCCATACCTGCTCTAAATTCGTTTGGATACTCGCTTTGCATTTGTTGGTATTCAGCTTCAGTGAGCAAATCCTTCTTGAGAAGCGGTGTGTTGCCTGGATCTATTACTACATAACTTGCAAAGTATAAAACTTTTTCCAGGGCTCTAGGACTAATATCAAGTATAAGTCCCATCCTTGAAGGAATACCCTTGAAATACCAAATGTGTGAACAAGGACAAGCGAGTTCAATGTGGCCCATTCTTTCACGACGGACCTTGGCCTTAGTTACTTCAACACCACAGCGGTCACAAACTACACCCTTGTATCTAATTCTTTTGTATTTCCCACAATGACATTCCCAGTCCTTAGTAGGTCCGAAGATTCTTTCGCAGAAAAGTCCTTCCTTTTCTGGCTTTAAGGTACGATAGTTGATGGTTTCAGGTTTTTTAACCTCACCATATGACCACGACCTAATCATCTCGGGAGATGCTAAACCAATTTTAATTGATTCAAAATTTTCATTTTCGTACATATAAAATCCCCCTATTCTTCATTAAACTCTATGTCGTCGTATTCTTCGTCTTCTAAGCTTTCAGTCTCCCTTAAATTATCGAGGCTGTATTCCCCTTCTTCGTTGACATCGTTTTCGTCATAGTCAACTCCAAGAGTGCTCATTTCTTTTGTGATTGAATTTAAGTCTGATGGTTCATCTTCCAAGTCATCCTTAAGTTCAACTTCATTTTTATTTTCATCCAAGACTTTGACATCAAGTGCCAAAGATTGTAATTCTTTAATCAAAACTTTGAAGGATTCAGGTACGCCTGGTTTAGGAATATTTTCACCCTTAACAATTGCTTCATAAGTCTTTACACGACCAACAATATCGTCTGACTTAACTGTAAGCATTTCTTGAAGAACATGGCTGGCGCCGTAACCTTCGAGGGCCCAAACTTCCATTTCACCGAATCTTTGTCCTCCAAACTGTGCCTTACCTCCAAGAGGTTGTTGAGTAACCAGTGAGTATGGACCAGTTGAACGAGCGTGAATCTTTTCATCAACCATGTGGTGGAGTTTAAGCATGTACATGTAGCCGACTGTTGCAGGGTTGTCAAACTCTTCCCCAGTCCTTCCGTCTCTTAGCTTAATCATACCACTTCTTGGATAACCAGCTTCGTCCAAAGCTTTCATAATGTCTTCTTCATTAGCCCCATCAAAAACAGGTGTTGCTATATGGAGACCAAGCTTCTTAGCAGCAAGACCCAAGTGAACTTCAAGTACTTGTCCCAGGTTCATACGTGAAGGAATACCTTGAGGGTTTAATACGATTTGAATAGGTGTACCGTCTGGTAGGAACGGCATGTCCTCTTCAGGTAAAATCCTGGAGATAACACCCTTGTTACCGTGACGACCGCACATCTTGTCCCCAACCATAATCTTTCTCTTGGTTGCTACATAAACCCTAACAGTTCTATTTACTCCTGGTGGCAGCTCATCTCCAGCAGCCCTTGTGTAGCTGCGAACGTCAACTACAATACCAGTTTCACCGTGAGGAACCTTTAGAGATGTATCTCTAACTTCCCTGGCCTTTTCACCGAAGATTGCCCTTAAAAGCCTTTCTTCAGGAACGAGTTCAGTTTCACCCTTAGGTGTAACCTTGCCGACCAAAATATCTCCACTTGTAACTTCAGCACCAACTCTGATAATACCTTCTTCGTCAAGGTCTTTTAGCATGTCGTCACCTACGTTTGGAATATCCCTGGTGATTTCTTCTGGTCCTAATTTTGTATCACGTGAATCGATTTCGTATTCTTCAATGTGAACTGAAGTAAATACGTCATCAACTACCAATTTTTCATTTATTAAAATAGCGTCTTCGTAGTTATAACCTTCCCAAGTCATAAAGGCAATCAAAATATTTTTACCAATAGCCATTTCACCCATATCAGTAGATGGACCATCAGCAATTACATCGCCTTTTTTAACCTTCTCTCCTTCTGCTACAATCGGTCTTTGGTTGATTGTAGTTCCAGAGTTAGACCTTCTGAATTTATCTAATTCATAGGTATCTAGCTTTTTATTTTTATTCTTAATAACAATTGTCTTTGCATCAACAGATTCTACAACACCATCTTCCTTGGCTACAACTACTACACCTGAATCAACAGCGGCCTTGTATTCAATACCTGTGCCGATTACAGGAGCTTCAGTTGTAATAAGTGGAACTGCTTGACGTTGCATGTTTGCACCCATCAAAGCACGGTTAGCGTCGTCGTTTTCAAGGAAAGGAATGGAAGCCGTACCAACAGCTACAATTTGCCTTGGTGAAACGTCCATATAATCGATATCTTCGCGTTTAAATACGTCGATTGCACCCTTGATTCCCCTTGCAACAATTCTGTCATTTACAAATCTATTGTCCTTATCAAGCTCTTCATTTGATTGAGCTATAATCATCTTATCTTCAACATCTGCCATCAAGTAATCAATTTCATCTGTTACAATTCCTTCAGGTTTTTTAACCTTTCTATAAGGAGCTTCGATAAAACCATATTCATTGATGCGGGCAAAAGTTGTAAGTGATGTCATAAGACCGATGTTTGGTCCTTCAGGTGTCTCGATTGGACACATCCTACCGTAATGGGAGTTGTGAACGTCACGAACTTCAAAACCTGCTCTATCTCTGGATAAACCTCCAGGTCCTAAAGCTGACATCTTTCTCTTGTGAGTTAATTCTGATAGAGGATTGGTTTGGTCCATGAATTGTGACAACTGTGAAGAACCAAAAAATTCTTTCATAGCTGCTACAACAGGTCTAATATTGATAAGAGCTTGAGGTGTAGCATAATCCATGTCTTGGATAGTCATACGCTCTCTAACAACCCTTTCCATCCTGGCAAGACCAATTCTAAATTGGTTTTGTAAAAGCTCTCCAACTGATCTAATACGTCTGTTGCCAAGGTGATCAATATCATCTACTGAACCGAAGTCATCAAAAAGCAAGCAGGCATAGTTCACAGCTGCTATGACGTCTTGAACTTCGATATGTTTTGGATAAAGCAATCTGATGTTTTTTCTAACAGCGTCTTCCAAATCTTCCTTGGTCTTGATTGATTCATCAGCAAGTAGGGCTTCCATTACAGGATAGTTAACTTTTTCCTTTACTCCCAATGCTTCCAAGTCAACCCTATCTTTATATACGTTAACATCGACAAAGTGGTTGCCAACAACCTTCAATTCTTTGCCATTGTGCATAACATAGCAGAAATTAATTCCTGCATCTTCTATTTGTTTAGCTTTTTCGAGGTCAAGAGCCTCTCCTGCTTCGAATAAAATTTCTCCAGTGTTTAAATCCACGACATCTCTGGCGAGATTGCAACCTTTAATCCTATTGGCAAGTCCCAACTTTTTGTTGAAAGTGTATCTTCCAACCTTGGCTAAGTCATATCTCTTGTAATCAAAGAACATATTGTACAAGAGACTTGTTGCAGATTCCTCTGTAGCTGGTTCACCAGGTCTCAATTTTTTATAAATTTCAAGGACAGCATCAGACTTATTTTCAGCAACGTCTTTTTCCAAGGTCTTTCTGAGCACTTCAAAATCGCCGACAGCTTCGATGATATCCTCATCAGTCTCGACTTCAAAAGCTCTTAATAAAGTTGTAATAGGAACCTTCCTGGTCCTATCGACCCTTACGCTAAGTGTCCCAGTTGTATCGGTTTCAAATTCCAGCCATGCACCCCTATTTGGAATCATTTGGCCTGAAATTAAAACATTACCATTCTTGTCAAATTCGCTGGAAAAATAAGCTCCCGGGCTCCTTACCAATTGGCTAACGATAACACGTTCAGCCCCGTTAATGATAAACGAACCAGTGTCAGTCATTATAGGAATGTCACCCATAAAGACCTCTTGCTCTTTAACTTCTCCAGTTTCTTTGTTAATTAGCCTAACCTTTGCTCTTAGACCTGCAGAGTAGCTGGCATCTCTAAGCCTAGCTTCAGTTTGCGAATACTTAAACTCATCATCAATCTTGTAATCCACAAACTCCAAAATAAGATTTCCTGCATAGTCTTCGATTGGACTAATATCTTGAAAACCTTCCTTAATTCCTTCTTCTAAAAACCATTTAAAAGAAGAAGTTTGAACCTCTAGTAAATCAGGTAAGTCTAAAGCTTCCTGAATTCTAGAATAACTCATCCTTGTTCTCTTGCCGTATTTAACAGGATGTACCATATGAACCTCACCTCTCAACAAAAACATATCAAAAAGACAACTCTTTAAGATTAACTCGTCGCGGACATCTAAAAATGGCGATACGAATCCACTTTTAATGTATCATCTATTCATGATAACATATTCAAAAAAAAATTGCAATAGTTATTTTATAAACTCTTGCAATTTTTTAATTTATTTTTATTAAAAAAATTTTAAATTTCTTTTTGATAGACCCTATAGGTCTTTGATATCTTTGCGCCAGCCTTTAGGATATCATTTAGCATCGGCATATTGTAATCCCAAATTGTGCTGCCTTCTATTTTTTTGTAGCCTTTTTTTATGGCGTTTTCCATAATTTTGAAATATATTGCTTGGGTGACGCCTTTGTTTCTGTATTCCGGAACTACGAATAAAACAAAAACCCTCATCTGATCGATTTTTCTCTTATGATATAAAAATTTTAAAATTGCAAAAGGATTTTTCTTTCCATTCATCTTTTTAAGGACTTGATTGTAATCTGGAACAGCAATATTAAAAGCAATTGGCTCGTGGTTTTCATTTCTTGCTATATAAATAAAATCAGCATCGGCTATTGGTGCAGCCGCTGCGACAATATTGTCTATTTCCTCCAGACTTGGTGGCATAAGGTCTACCCAATCTTCATTGTTTGGCATGCCTTTTTTCATAACCTCGAGCACATCCAAGGCGTCTTTTTTTATGCCCTCTTTGTCCAGTCTGAACTTATCCAGCCTATACTTATATTTTTTCATAGCATAGGGAATAATTTTTTCATATCTCTCAACACTTTTCTTGTCAGGATTCCCATCAAAGGCATAGCAATCATGGTATTTGCTAAAGCCCGCATCCAAGACCTGGTCATTGTAGTATTTAAAATTGTAGACATTTTGTATCATAGGCGGCTCATTAAAATTATCCAATAAAAATCCGCGATTGTCATCTCCACCTGGAAGTGACATAGGTCCCTTCAATAAATTTGAGCCCTGAGCCTTTGCCCATTTGGAAGCTTGATCAAACAAGGCCTTGGAAACTTCTGGGTCATCTATGCATTCGTATTGTGAAAAATATGAATCCTTAACCCCATGATATTCATTTAACTCTTCGTTTAAGCCAACCAAAATTCTACCGGCGAGTTTACCATCTTTTTTTGCTAGATACATAATACTTTCGCCAACTTCATTTACCGAGCTAGTCTTTCCTGTAATATATTTTTTGTAGTCACTAATTAAAGGCGGTACCCAGTTGTCCTCAGCCTTATAAAGGTCAAAGGGCAACATGGTAAAGTCATCAATATCCTTTTTGGTCTTTACCTCATATATCTCTATCATTTTACTTTCTCCATAATCTCTCTGGTGGTCTCAGGGACATATTTGGAATAATCCTTGCCCTCAGCCTCCAACTCTCTAACCTTTGAAGCCGAAACAATTTCACCATCGATTGCATAACGGTCGATTTCTATCACTTCAAAAAGTGGATGTTGACGCTTCTTTAATTCTTCATTATATATTGCAGTCATATTGTCAAAAGGTTCCTTGGCAACATATCTTTGTCTTAGTCCTAAGTCCTTGGCAATACGCGAAACAAAAATTTCTGCATCTAAGCTTGCATGAGCACGAGCAATATCTGTGTCGTCCTTTAGAAAATAGCTTGGGAAGGTCATATCTGAAATAATAAACTTGCCCCCTGGCATTACCTCGCACCAAATATCAGTGAGCCCATCTTCAACCATCTTGAACCTATCTTCAAAAGAATACTTACTCTTGTTTTCTTCAACTACAAATATAATTACATTTGATATATTCCTAGCTGCGTACTCAACAAGCTTCCTGTGTCCCCAGGTAAATGGATTAGCATTCATAACTATGCAGGCATTAAACTTGCCCGAATCATTTACCCTTTGGATAAAATCGTCATACTCGTGAAAATTATCGAGGAGCAAAACAATCTGGTCAGTTTTTGCAAAAACTTCGTAGCCCAGAGACTTAAACATTGATTCGTACTCAGGCTTGGTGTAAATATAAGTGGTCTCCACCCCGTTTTTATAAAGCTGGTCCTTTATATGAGTTATCATCTTTGGCAAATAGCCTTCTTCACGGTATTTGTTATCCACGGCCAAAAGTTTTATAACGCTGCCTTTGTAGGCACCACTTGCAATAATTTTGCCCTGGTCCCTCATAACAAAAAACTCATCCGCATCCTCAAAATGGATTCCTTGGCTTTCCAAAAATTCTTCAAAGGCCTTTTTTTCAAAGTCCAAATCCATACTTATTTTATCAATAGCTATTATAGAAATACTACCACCCCTCCTTCTTCAGCGTAGGTCGACGAAAGTCCCTTCATACTTGTAATCTCAATTGGTCTTGATGGAAACATTTCCATCAGCCTATTTTTTAATTCTACAGCAACTTCAACTGCATTTGCCTGAGAAATTACAATTGCGTACTCGCAAACCTTGTTGCCGTATTCCTCACATTTTTTTATAAGACTATTTAAAGTCCTCTTTAATCCCCTCTCAATTGAGAGCGGAGAAATTTCTCCATCCTTGTTTCTGGCTATTAACCTAATATTTAAAACCTTGGAAAGCTTGCCCACAATTTTTGGCAGCCTGCCGTTTCTAGCTAAATTATTTAGCGATGATAGAGCAATTAGAGTGATGGACTCATCAATTTTCTTTTCAGTCTCTGCAACCACCTCTTCAAAGCTCTTGCCCATTCCCACAAGTTCATCCACTATCAAGGCAACTCCAGATTCACCTGCAGTCGCAGACTTGGAATCAAAAATGTGAACTAATGCATCTGGATGTTTTTCCAAATACATTTGTTTGGCAATCATGGCGGACTGATAAGCCCCACTTAGCTTGCTGGTAATTGTAATAACATATATCTCGTCCCCCTTCATCCTCTTCAAAAATTCATCAGGAGAAGGACAAGCCGTTCTAATAACATCTGAAGAATTGTCCATAGTCTCAAAAAAAGTTTCCATATTCAAGTTCTCATCGTCTATAAAATCCTTGCCATCCATCGTAATTATAAAAGGCACCATAGAACATTCCATTGACTTGATCATGTCATCAGTCAGTTCGCATGATGAATCAACTATCAATTGTTTCATACTAGTTCTCCTTTTCAATAATAGCCTTTAAATTATTAGCTTCTACAATTATTTCTCCAATCGGACTGCCTTCTATCATAATTCTCACAAACTTTTCAGTTCCTGAAGGCCTAATTAGAATCCTATAGTCAGGGTGTTTTTCCAGTAAATTATCAATGGCCTTGCTAATATTTTTATTTTCCTTGTAAGTTTTTTTAATTTCATCACTGGCATCTGCATTGACGAGCACTTGTGGATAATCTTGGTAGAGCTTGCCAATAGTCGAAGCCTTCTCCCCGCGTTTTTTAAGCATATTTAAAATAATAATAGCAGTTTGCAAGCCGTCGCCCATGGTTAAGTGGTCTAAAAATATAATGTGGCCAGATTTTTCTCCACCCAAGACCATGCCATTTTTTCTCATGGCCTCCATTACATACTTATCGCCAACATCTGCCCTAATGAGTTCTATTTCGTGGTCTTTTAAATACTTTTCAAAGGCCCCGTTACTCATGCTCGTGGTAACAACTCCATTATTTGAAAGCCTGCCCTCTTCTTTGAGGCAAAGGGCTCCATAGCAAATGATGTGGTCGCCATCAAGGACATTGCCATCTTCATCTGCAAAAATAACTCTGTCTGCATCACCATCAAAGGCGACACCAATATCACAGCCTTCATCTTTGGTGAGCTTAGCAATCTTTTCAGGAGCGGTTGACCCAGTATTGTCGTTTATATACCTGCCATTTGAATCGCAATTTATTTTTATAACTTCTGCGCCCAGTTCCCTAAAAACTTTTGGTGCGATCTCACTCATAACTCCATTACCTGCGTCGATTGCAATCTTCATACCCTTAAAGCCATCGCCTGCCAGGCCTTCCAGATGGATCAAGTAATCGTTAAATAAATCTTTAGCAATTGAAACTTTGCCCAGCTTATCGCCATCATAGGTCTCAGCTTCCAGGTTGTCGATCATATTTTCAATTACGATTTCTTCATCGTCACTCAGCTTGTAGCCGTCAGCGCCAATTAATTTTATTCCATTATACATATATGGATTGTGGGATGCGGAAATCATAATCCCCATACCATACCCATGTGTCTTTGTAATGTAAGCGACACCCGGTGTGGATATAACTCCCACCTGGTCGACTTCAACACCCTCAGCCATAAGCCCTACGGTAATAGAAGCCATAAACATAGGCGATGAAAGCCTGGTGTCCATACCAAGCACAACCCTCTTGTTTCCTTCTATAAACTTACCAACAGCTCTAGCCAGTTTGTATGCAAATTCATTTGTAAGTTCAGTGTTTGCTATTCCCCTAACTCCATCTGTGCCAAAATATTTTTTCATATTCCCTCCACTTTGGAATTCCTTTGCAATACTCAGAAGGGTCTCTCTGTTGTTTTTTAAACCCAGCTCAACAAGGTCTTTGAGTTTACACAAAGCCTCGCCGATTTTAACTCCCTCTTTGTATCCGATATTTATTAAATCATTGCCGTTAATGCAAATTTCATTCCCTTTATTAAAATCTTCTTCTTGGCTAATATTATCTAACATTTTGTGCAATTTGTCAATTTTTTCAAGGTCCTCGCCACTTGCCGACACCGAATCGGCATAGAGCAAAGACAAAAAATTATAAATATCGTCGCCAAATTTATTTCTCATCCGTCTAACGCCGCGTAGGCCAATGTTGGGGTCGGCGTTCATGTGGTTTTCAATATACTTGCCTGCCTTATCAACTGTCGCCTTTGGATATTTCAAATCCTTTAAAATCCTCCTTGCAGTTTGTGCGGATTTTTTATCATGTCCATAATAATGAGCTGTCCCATCCGCAAAGACCTCTTGGCAAGATGGCTTTTCAATATCATGCAAGAGAGCCGCCAGCCTGGTCGGCAAATCCTTATTAGAAAACTTTACCACCCTTATCATGTGATTGTACAAGTCATATTTGTGATGGTGGTTGAGCTGATCATAATCGTAAGTATTTTTATACTCTGGAATAATCCTCTCCAAAAGTCCAGTCGACCTCAAAAGATCCAAACCCAAGATAACATTGTCGGACAATAAAATTTTATTAAACTCATCCCTAACCCTCTCTGTCGACAATTTATAAATCAAATCTGCATTTCGACGAATGGCCCTCAGGGTACGTCCCTCAATTCTAAAGTCCAGTTGACAGGCAAAACGAATGGCCCTTAGCATCCGAAGAGCGTCTTCCCTAAAACGCCGGTCGGGATTTCCCACGCATCGGATTATTTTTTTATCCATATCATCTCTGCCAGAAAGCTTATCTACAATATTGCCATCCTTACCCATTGCAATGGCATTAATAGTAAAGTCCCTTCTCACCAGATCATCCTCGAGCAACCTTGAAAAACGAACTTTGCTTGGCCGCCTGCCATCCTCGTAGGCCGACTCAATTCTATAAGGGGTAATCTCAATTCCCTTTACAGTTACCGTTCCCATTTTTTTATTGACCATAATAGAGTTGGGAAAAAGTTTTTTAAGCTCCTTGGGATTTAAAGACGTGGTGATATCGTAGTCGTGAATTTTTCTTTTAAGTAGATAATCACGGACTGCCCCACCAACTACATAGGCAGTATTTCCAGTATCTTCAATTTTATTTAAAATTTTATATACATATCCATCCATCATAATGAATTTATACCCATCTGTGCATAAAAAAAGACCCGCTTAAAAAATAAGCGGATCTTCGATCGGTATATATTATTTTCCCATAGGGCTGTTAAGTGCATAATAAATTATCAGAGCTGATACAAGAAGCAGGGATGAAATCCAAACAACTTGACCAATGCCAATGTGATTTGCCTCTTCGTCCTGCAAGTCCAAGGTCTTTTTTAATCTCGGAACAATTGGCAGAGCCACAAATGTAAGCGCAGAGTTTAAAAGTCCTTTAAAAATATTAAATGGAAGTATAGCTGGTAGCAATAACTTTTTAACTTCTGCAAATGGGACCTTCATATAAATTGGTGTGATAACAATATTCCATGCAAGCATTATGAAAGTCATCACAAGAGTACTTACAAGTAGGGCTAAAGCTGTCCACTTGGTGTCGTCCTTACGATTAACCATAGTTGCAAGCGGAACGATAAAGGCAGCTGAGCCTACAAAGTTCATGAGTAAACCCCAAAAGCCTGTGTCCGAAACCGTAAAAAATTCTACCAAACACACAACAGCGGTCACCAAGAGTGATGGAACCAAGCCAAAAATTAGAGTTGTAATAGCAAGGACCGCGTCCTTAGGATCGAACTTTAAAAAAAGTACAATTGGAATCCTACCAAAAACCATTACAAGATAGCTGATTGCTGCACACATAGCAAGTGCAGTCATTTTTTTAGTTGACATTTTCATCTTCATTTCCTCCTTTTGATTGAGGGCATAAAAAAAGCCCCAAAATACAAGGGGACCTCTTCTCACATCCGGACTATAACCGTCGGTACAGGAATCTAACCTGTTCTGCGTCAGCTGACGCTCGTGGACTATACCACCGGTAAAGGAATTGCACCTCCCCCTGAAGATGATTTGAGTATAGCACTCATGATTCTATATGTCAAGAGGAAAAAGTGTGAAATGTAAAATTTATTTTCCTCTTTGAATTATTCTTCAAACTCTTATGTTCAATCAAACAAAATTTTCAGGTAGCGGCCGATTTATTTCGGCCAAAAAATTTTGTTTGATTGGCTGCAACAATCTCAAATAGAATTTCGGCCACCCTGTTCTTCTTCCTCTCTTGAACAGTTTCAAATGGTCTATGTAATTAAAGTATAAATTAAAAATAATTAAATTCAATAATCTTTTAAAAAATATTTATAAAGAAAAATTTGTCTCGCAAAATTTTGCAATTTAAATGCCAATATAAATAATATTTAGGAGGATAAATCGATGAGATTCGAAGTGAAACAATTTTTTAGGACGCTGGAAATGAATTTGCGAGGAAAAAATGATGAATTTTTGTAGCTTGAGACATTTTGTCGAATGAGGCGTACTAAAGGGTACGTCGGAATGAGCAAAATGTCGAACACTGCAAAAATTCGCAATTTTAACCGCAAATTAGACCCTAAATATGAGAAAAGGGCCAAGAGGCCCTTTAATATTTTTACTTATTGTTTTTCATCAGGTTTTTCATTATCTTTGTTTTCGTTATTTTCCTCTGTTTCCTCTCCATTTTCATCACCCGGTTTATCACTTGGGTTTTCATCTGGCGTTTCTTCAGAGTTTTCTTTGCCTATGATATTTAATTTGATCTTTGGCGCCCCTATCAAGCTGAGTGAAGGTTTATCCTTGATTTGCAATTTAAGATTGTATGAATCCTCACCAAGTTCTGCATTCTCCAAGTTAACTGCCAATACAACATCGCCAGTGTTTAAAGCTTTGAGTTCTTTTTCATAACCACGAACAGTTATATCCACAATTGTTGGAAGTGAACCAAGGTCTACGTTTAAATGTTCTGGAAGATTTTCAAATTTTATTTGAGACTTATCCACAGCGAAGCGTTTAGTTGTATACTTTTGAATCTGGTAGGTCAATGAGTATGTGATACTTGGATCAATGGCCTCCATGCCCTCGGGAATAATTGGAGTGAGCATCTTTTCGTCGCTTGAAACCAACTCTTCCATATTAATCGGCTCGGTCTTAATGGTCTTTGGCACCACAGCATTTTCATCTATAATCTTTACCGCAATTGTCGGTGGGTTGACGTGCATAAGCGTAGTTTCAAAATCCACTGGCAAATTGCCAACGGTGCTCGGCTCGATTACCAGAACCGCCGTCTTGTAAATTGGCACGCTAATTGTAACTACATCTGGCTTGATGCTTACATTAGATAAGCGGTTGCCATTTGCATCCACTGCGTAAAGAGGATTTGTAACTGTAAAGCCCTTTTCCTTGCCATCAACATCTATATTTGTCCTTATGCTATCAATAATTCCAATTTGACTTGCAGCACCAGTTACCTGAACCTTTGGCGATGACAACTGATTGTCACCCTTCATATAATTTTCCTTTGGATTGCCCTTGGTGTCAACTTGAACTTCAAAATCTCTGGAAACAATCTTATCGATATTAACAATTATGGATGGCGGACTAATAGTATCAACACTAACCAAGCTGCTGACCCCTTCCAGGTTAACATCAATTGGAATCCTGGTGTTGCCAGCTCCGTAGCCTTCCAAATCAACACTTGCATTTATCATATCAGCACGAACTTTTTCCAGCTCATTCTTTTTACCACGCAAGGTAATATTTACAAATTGGTCTTCCTGGGTCATGAGTTGGTTGTCGCTGTCCCTCAACAAGTCTGCGTTTAAAAACTTAACGCGAACATTTCTAATAACCCTTCTCTCATCTGGATTTTCGATTGTCATTACATATGACCAAAGCAAAACTGCAATGACAAGGGACATTATTTTAGCGACCAGATTCTGATTCTTGTGATTCTTTTGATTGTTCTTCTTTTTCTTTAGCTTCATTAAACTCACCCTTTATCTTTGCAATAAAGCCTAGCTTTTCTTCCTTTGGATTATAAACCTCACGCAATTTTTTGCGCAAAGTCTCTTCGTCCAAATATCTTGCAATCTCTCCGTTTTCGCAGCAAGAAATGCCACCTGTCTCTTCACTGACAACTATAACCATGCAGTCTGACCTCTCCGATATACCCAGTGCTGCCCTGTGCCTTGTTCCAAGTTCCTTGGACAGTCTATTGTTATCAGTAATCGGCAAGAAACATGCAGCTGCCTTTACAATATCCCTATCCACAATAACAGCCCCATCATGAAGTGGCGTGTTTGGAATAAAAATATTAATCAAAAGTCCCATTGAAACAAGGCCGTCAATCTTGGTCCCTGTTTCAATAATATCCTCAAAACCAATTTGTCTTTGAAAGACAATCAGGGCTCCAATCTTTTGCCTGGACAGAGAATTGCAAGCTTGGACAATCTCTTCGATAACTCCGTCGTACTGGTTATCACTGTTGGTCCCAAAGCGTTTGCCAATAATCTTGCTCCTACCGATAGACTCAAAAGCCCGCCTGATTTCCGGTTGGAATATAACAACGATAGCTATCAAACCAGCTCCCAAGAGCCAGTTTAAAAGCCAACGTAAAGTATAAAGTTTAAACCACTCTGATAGCTTGGTCACCACCAAGAGAATTACAAGCCCCTTGGCCAGCTGTTCGGCACGAGTTTGCTTGACGAGCTCATAGAGCTGGTAGACGATAAAAGCTATTATCAAAATGTCAATAACATTATTGAATCTAAAATTTCTAATAGATTCTCTCATTGACAAGAGTGTATTTTCTAATGAAAAACCCATAGTAATCTCCTAAATTAGTTTTTTAAATTCATCCTTAAATTCTTTGAAGAGTTCAATAGCATCTTCTATTGGTTGAGGTGAATTCATATCCACTCCTGCGCGTTTTAAAACATCGATTGGATCCAAGGATGAGCCTGATCTCAAGAATTCAAGATACATATCTCTTTCCTTTTCTCCCCCATTTAAAACCCTCTTTGCAAATGAAAGAGCTGCAGAAATTCCTGTTGCATATTGGTAAACATAGAAATTGTAATAGAAGTGTGGAATCCTTGCCCATTCGTATTTGATGAAGTCATCCTTTTCCATGCTTGGTCCGTAGTATTTTTGATTAATCTCTTCGTATTTGCTGGATAAGAAATCTGGTGTCAAAGCTTGTCCGCTTTCGTAAGCCTTGTAGATTTCCATTTCAAATTCAGCAAATTGTGTTTGCCTAAAAAGTGTTCCCTTGATTGAATCCATAAAGTGGTTCAAGATAAATTTCTTTTTCTTTGGATCGTCCTTCCACTTGTCTAATAGATAGAAAGTGAGAAGGGATTCATTCATGGTCGACGCAACTTCAGCTACAAAAATCGAATAGCCGGAGTAGATATATGGTTGGTTGCCCCTAGAATAAAATGAGTGCATAGAATGGCCCATTTCGTGAGCAACTGTAAAGACATCATCAAGTGTGCCGTGATAGTTGAGGAGCACATAAGGATCTGTCATATATGATCCGCTTGAATAAGCGCCCCCGCGTTTGCCTGGTGTTTCAAATACGTCGCACCATCTGTCTTCAAAACCCTTGGTCAAATCTGCAATGTACTTGTCACCAAGTGGCTTTAATGCATCCAAGATAATTTCCTTGGCTTCTTCAAATGTAAATTTCACATCCATATCTTCGACTAAGTTTTTGTAAACGTCGTACATGTGAATTTTATCTAGACCCAAAACTTTTTTGCGAACATCAACATAATCGTGGAGTTCTACCAAACCCTCGTTTACAGTTTCGATCAATTTATCATAAACTGAAACAGGAATTGTGTTGTCATATAAAGCTGCTTCCCTGGCTGACTTGTATTTTCTTAAAGATGCTTCAATAGCAATAGCCTTTGTATTGGCATCTAGTGTGCTTGCCAAAGTATTTATGTGGTCCTTATAAACATTATAATAAGCTTCGTAAACATTCTTGCGGTCTTCCAAATTTGCTTCTGTTAGCAACGGAACAAAGTTGCCGCTGGTGAGTTCCACATCCTTGCCATCAACATTTACCATAGGGAATTTCATATCTGCAACTGTAAGCATTGAGAATGACTTAGATCCTGCATCGATAACAGGAGTAAAGCTTGCGATAATCCTCTCTTCAGCTTCAGTTAAGGTGTGGTCTTTAAATCTTAAAATATTATCCAGCCAACGCTTGTAAATCTTAAGTTCATCTTTTTCAACAAAGCCCCTTAGCTTATCCACGTCTGAGGATAAGATTTCTGGTACTAGGAATGATGAACCAGCACTGTAATTAGTATAAAGAGCTGATAGCCTATCGCTTAGAGCCTGATACTTGGCATCGCGGTTATCCTCGTTAAATCTATTTGAAATATAAGTTGATACAAGGCCAAAATTTGTCCCAATATCTTCGTATAGCTTAAGCATTTCCAAAAATGTATCAGCGGATTCAGCCACACGGCCTTTGAACTTTTTAAAGTCTTCGATCTTGCCTTCGATTTCCTTTAATTTTTTGTCCAAGTCCTCGTCATTTGTAAATAATTTTTCCAAACTCCACTTATACTTTTGATCAATCTCATCTCTTGATTTAAAATTGTAATCCATACTTCCTCCTACTTCCTTTTGTTAATATTATTCTGATTATAAAGGCACAAGTGACTAATGGGGCACTCGTGACACATGGGCTTTCTGGCCTTGCAAATATAACGACCATGAAAAATTAAAACATGGTGCATCTTGGTCCAAATTTCTTTTGGCAGAGCTTTCATCAGAGCCTCTTCAGTCTTTTCTACATCCTTCTCATGGACCAGACCAATCCGATTTGAAACGCGAAAGACGTGCGTATCCACTGCAATGGCCGGCAGACCAAAACAGTTTGACAAAACCACATTGGCCGTCTTCCTCCCAACACCCGGCAGCTTGGTTAGCTCTTCCATGGTATCAGGCACTTCTGAATTGTAATCGTCAACCAAAATATTACAGGTCTCCATAATATTTTTGGACTTTGAATTAAAAAATCCCGCCGTCTTGATATAATCTTTGAGCTTGTCCATGCCTATGTCGATAATAGCCTGGGGCGTGTTCGCCTCCTTAAAAAGCTCCTGGGTAATCATATTCACCCGCACATCCGTGCACTGGGCCGACAAAATCGTCGCAATCAAAAGTTCAAATGGCGACTCATGGACCAGCTCGCACTCGGCGTCAGCGTGGAAGTCCATCAAAATATCTGTGACCTCTTGGATCTCAGCCTTTTTTAATTTTCTCCTCATAACCAATAAGTCTCCTTTGATACAATATCCAGACCGAAATTCGTCTCAATAAAATGGATAACATTTTCATTCACAGAATTCAAATGCGTGTTCGAATTCGACACAGCCGCAAAACCAATAGTCAAAAAATTCAAATCATCCTGACTATCGCACTCGGCAATTGAAATCTTAAATTTGTTTTGAACCTTCCTTATAAGAGACTCGCGAATACTCCTCTTTTCTTTCAAAGAATGAACATCCACCAGCCTTATAATAATTTCGCTTGCAAGAACCTTCATAATTATCCCTATAATAAGTATAACATCAAGGCCAAAAAAAATCTAGCAAGAGACCAAGTTTTTTAAAAAAATTCTGCCTTGATTTTTAAATATATATATAATACAATTAAGTTAGAAAATAAAAGACTTGGAGGTTAATATGATTAATGTTTTAGATAAAGGCTATGTACGTTTAGTTGACACAATGGGCTCAGACCTAACAGTTGTAAACGCAGCCAGAGCCAGCTTCGCCAAAGAAAGCAAAGAACTAGACGAAAAAGACGAAAGACTGATTGCCTACTTGGCAAAGCACGACCACACATCACCATTTAGACACGCCATGTTGCAATTTGAAGTCTACGCCCCACTAATGGTGGCCCGCCAATGGTGGAAATACATTATCGGCAGCTCACATTTGGAAGGCATCGGCGACACCATGAATGCTTGGAACGAATCCTCCAGACGCTATGTAACAATGGAGCCAACCTTCTATGTACCGACCAAGAACGAATGGAGGGGCAAACCCGACAACAACAAACAAGGGTCGCTCGGCCCAGTCGATGATGAACTCGGATCAGAATTCACAGAAAAATTAAACAAATACATCAAAGAAGGCGTTGACCTCTACGAAGAAGCCATGGAACGTGGCATCTGTGCTGAAGAAGCCAGACTGTTTTTGCCAGCCTACGGCATGTACGTCTCCTGGTATTGGACAGCAAGTCTCCAATCAGTTGCACACTTTATCAAGCAGCGCACAGACTCCCATAGCCAATACGAAATCAGACTCTACGCGGAGGCAGTCAAAGAACTCGCCATGGAAAAATTCCCCCTCGGCATCCAAGCCTTCTTGGACATGGACAAATAAAATAAAATGAAAGAAAAAGAAAGAGGCAGTACATTATGTGCTGCCTCTTTTTGTGTGTGGAATAATATTGTGTGAGAATTATTTTTTTGAATATATTATTGTTACCAATGGTATTTGTTTTAAAATCGCTCTGCGGCTGTAGGGGCTACTTGCAGCCCTGCCCAAGAGAGCGAGTAATAACGACGCTCGATTGGCTAGCAGTGACTCACGCAACTTGTTGCCCAAGAAAACAAAATTTTTTGTCCGAAATAAATCGGACGCTACCTAAAAATTTTGTTTGATTGGTTGCAACAATCTGAGGAGAATGTAGCCCGAAAAGTCGTGCCCCAAAAGTCCAAAAGTCTCGCCAAAATTTACACCCAATATAAATAATATTTAGGAGGATAAATTGATGAGATTAAAAGGTAAACAAAAATTTTTGTCCGAAATAAATCGGACGCTACCCGCTATGCGAAATTTTTATTAACAAGAATGTCGGAATCTACACCCGATATTAATAATATTTAGGAGGATAAATTGATGAGGGCCGTAAGATTCACCAATCGAGGATCGTTAACACTCGCTCTCTTGGGAATCTCTAACACGAGACCTGCTAGCCAATCAACTTCGCCTTTTCGAAATTTCTTGGCGACCATAAAGGATCGCCCCTACAGGGAAATTTCAAGGCTCGTTTCTTGGGCTAGGGCTTCGAAGTGAAATATAATTTTCAGCGACGCTGGAAATGAATTTGCGAGGAAAAAATGATGAATTTTTGTAGCTTGAGACATTTTGTCGAATGAGGCGTACTAAAGGGTACGTCGGAATAAGCAAAATGTCGAACACTGCAAAAATTCGCAATTTTAACCGCAAATTAGACCCTAAATATTAAAAAAGAGGGGTCTTATCTCCCCCCTCTCTCTACATATCATCTTCGACTTGGATTTCTTTGGACTTACCATCCTCGTCATTATCATTATAAACCGTGAGCACAACCAACCTTACGTTTTTCCTTTCGTAGGTGCAGGTTATAAGGGCGATTATCTTATCGTCCTCCTCCAATTCATAGCCAGAATCGTAAACCGCATTGTACTTTATCAGTTTATAAAATCTTTGCAATTTTTCAAATGAATCATAATCCTTTGGATTAATATATGTTTCGCCCGAGATAATTCCCGCCACAAGGGCCTTGGACTCAAAGACTCCATCCTCTGTTGTAAAAGTAAAATCCAAATGCTCAGGCTCTCTCTTAAATTCATGGAGAGTCCCAAACATGGTCTTGTTATCCATCTCGTGCCCGTAAATAAGTACAAGCGGATCGGCAATACTTATGTTTCTGTAATCCATAAATATTGCCCCCGCTACATTTCTCTTACCCGTTGCAGCAGTATAAAGATATTTATAATTATCTTTTCCCTGCACAATCGGATAATCAATACTGCCGCCGTCAGATATCCACGCAATTATATCTTCGTTGACAGATTTGAGTTGGCCAAAGTCGATGTCGAAATCATCGTCTTCCTCCTCCTCAATATCCTCGTCCACCTTGACGGCGGCCTCCTCTTTGACAGGTTTTAAATCCTTCAAATCAGAATAAATTTGTATTGACTCCTTTTGATCGGCCTTGGTATGAAGAAAGTCGTAAAGCTTGTAGGCAAAAAATATTGCAACTACGATTATTAATATATTTAATAAAAGCTTACCCTTCTTCATAACGACCTCTCATTAGTTTTTAAAAAATTTTCTTTTGAAAAAGAAAAGTGCTAGTAACAAAATACCGCTAAAGAAAATTGATCCAAGATCAGTTCTTACACCAGTCTTTGGGATTGTATTTCTTCCGCCACCTTCGTCTTCAGGTTCTTCTGGAGTTTCAGGTTCATCTGGCTTACCAGGTTTATCTTTTTCAGGTTCTTCTGGTTCCTTAGGTTCATCTTCCTCAGGTTCTTCTGGTTCCTTAGGTTCTTCTTCTTCAGGTTCCTCTGGTTCTTCTGGTTTTTCTGGTTTTTCAGGCTTCTTATAGTTTTCAGCCTTTAGAACAAAACCAAGTTCATCGTTTTTATCAAATGTGAATACCTTTCCAGTGTAACCTTCGATAGCTTGTTCTTGGACTTCATAAGTGTAAGAAAGAGTCTTTACACTTACATTTCCTTTTTCATCCATTTCTTCAATTCTCTTGAATAATGGTAGATGGTTTACTTGGTCAACAAAATCATTAGCTTCGTTTAAAGTAAGTCCTTTGTCAAGTTTGATTCTGTCAATAACCTTACCATTTTCATCTGTTACGATTTGATAGATATCAAATTTAACTTCTGGTCTATCCTTCTTGATTTCTGTTTTACCATCTGCTTCAAAGAATTCTTTAAAGAGTTTGATAAAGCGTTCTTTTTCAAGATATACAGTAACTGTGTTTGAACCTTCAGCTGTATTTTCAAAGTACATTTTTGCATCTTTCTTTGTCAAGTCACCAAGGTTAAAGAATTCGTCAGCTTTTCCTAAGATTTTCTTTTCGCCATCTTTACCAACATAAACAACGTTTCCATCTTCAATCTTTGCATCCAGTTCTGGAATCATCATTGGAAGAATGAATTCTTTTTCTTCATTGTATGGGAAACCTGCTTCTGGTGGATTGATTTTAATCCCTTCCACTTTTGCAAGGTCAGCTTCAGTTATTTGAGAAGCTTCTTTGTATTCTCCATTCACCTTATAAAGAACTGTAAATCCATCTGGTACTTTGACAAAATCTCTTAGTACAGGACGTAATCCCTTGTTGCCATTAAACAAGTCTTCCAGTTTCCATTCTCTATCCTTTTGGACAAAGCCAGTATCAACCAAGCCCTTGTTATCAAGATAGTATTTTATCTTGTAATTGAACTTGTCACCGAACTTCAAAGTTGCTGAACCCTTAAACCATTCGCCAGCTTCACCTTGTGGAATGACTTTTCCGTATTTATCCAACAATTGCAAGTACTTGTTGACATTGGCGTTATGGCCATCAGTAACGGTAATTGTCTTTTCACCAAAGAAGAATTCTCCCTCGTCACCAAAACCGCCCTTGTTTGTATAAGGTTGACCTTGGTTCTTATATTTTTCGCTTTCCTTGTATTTTTCTTTGTTTACAAGTAATTTTGTGAGAGTCATTTTAAATTGATTCTTAGCACCATGAGGTCCTTCAAATTCAGGTAACCAAGCAAGAATAGCTCTTTGACCGTCTTTAATCTTGCTTTCGTCTCCACCAAGAGCATTTAAAAGAACTTCATATTTTTCATTTTCGCCGTTGGCTTTAAGTTCAGCTAGATAAGCCTTAACATCTTCTTTATAAAGATATTGGATACCTTGTTGGAACTTATCAAAATCAAGTGTTGCGTTAGCTCCATTAGCTCTCATGGCATCTTTATCTACTTTTACAGAAATTTTTGTATCTTTTGTAAATTCAAAGATGTCTGGTAGGATATCGATGATTAAACCATCTCTATAAATATAATAGCCTTTATCGTTGTAATTAGCATCAACAATTTCTTTTGAATCTTCCTTAACTGCTTCAGAAAGTTTTTTATCATCTTTCTTCAATTTATCAACAGTTACATCAATTGTAAAGTCAACTTTCTTGTTTGGTTCTTCACTTACATCGACCTTATCTGTTTCAGACTTTTTGTCTACCTCTGGATGTTCTTCATCTGGAGTTTTTGGAGTTGGCTCATAGGTCAATTCAAATTCTGATCCTGCTTCTCCTTCAGAACCATATTTGTTTCCGCCTTCAGTCTTATCTGTTTCAGAAATCGTCATCTTTACCAAAGATACCTGGAGCTTGGTCTTCGCCACCAACAAGTTTGTAGTTTGCAAAGTTTGCATACATAGCTCCATTGTAGCCAAGCTTACTCATATAGTAGCCCGCAATGTCTATAGGACGATTGATCAATTCCTTATAAGCATCTGTATCCTTTAATTCAGATTTAGGATCTTTAATTTTTTCTTCTATTGTAGTGGCCTTACCATCTTTTTTATCCCCAACATAGTAAGGATTTAACGGTTGACCCTTAGAATCCTTAAGAGCCTTGTCACCATTGGCTAAGTCGTCGAAAGATAAGTCTTTACTGTTTCCAGGAATGACATTGAATTTGCCTTTGCCGTATGGTTCTTTTGTTACTTCTACAAGAGTCTTAATTATGATTTCTTTTTTCTCAATCTTATCATTGACTCTTCTGTAGGCTTCTTTCATGACTTTTCTAAAGCTGTCTTCGGATTTATTCCAAATTGGTTTTCCTTGGTCATCAAATGGTGTGATGTTATTAGCTTTTATGAAGTTTTCTTCCCTAATAATTTTTTCAATCGCTTCTTGGACATACTTGTCCTTATTGGTTAAAGGTTTTCCGAATTCATCTGTATAAGGAATATCCACTTCTGGAATAATAACAGATGTGATGCCAAGTTTCTTGGTTTGAACTGGGTCTGTTGGACCGCCAATGCGAAGACCAGAATTTAGGCCAATACGGATTGCGTTAAAGCGCATATCGTCGTATTTGTAGTCGCCATTTTTGGAATCAAGGTAGCCTAGTTTTAACTTTTCAACTTCTGCTATGAGTTTTTTTCTGAAAGCTTCAAGCTTAGTAGCATCTTCTTTTATCTTACCAAACTCTTCTTTTAGCATCTTGGTTATGGTTTTGTAGCAGTCTGTTTCTTTAGCGTGAAGTGATTCTACAATACCATTGATAAAATCGTCAGTTGAATTTTTGTCAAGTTTATTAACTTTTTCTAATACACCATTGATTTTTCCTTGATAATCTTTTTGTACAGGACTTTCGAATTTGTGTGTCGGATCATTATCTACTTTCTTATAGAAAGCGTTCATGACTTTAATTCTTACTTGTCCGTTAGCTTTATCTCTAGTGATTTTAAACTGAATGTCACCCTTAGTGATAATAACTGATTCCTTATCCCCAAGTTCATCAATAATTTTTTGAGCTTCGAGTTTAAAGTTTTCTCCCAATGGAACGAAACGACCATCGATATAAGTTGGACTTACACCGAAACGAATGTCTTTAATTTGATTTAAGAAGAAATATTGGTCATTACCAAATTTCTTGCCTTTATTTTCTTCTTTAGCTTCAAATTCTTCCTTAAGCGTATTCCACTTGTCTTGTGTATCATTCACGATGATTTCATCATAGATTAAACGATTATCCATGTTGTGGTCTTCGATAATGATTTCAGAGTCTTTATTTTCTGGGAACAAGGCTCCGTCTGGATTGTTAAATCCAACTTCCCATAGTAGGGAACGGTCGAGTGTTGTTACGTCGCCATTTTTATCAAGAATAACTAATTTGTTATCTTTGATAGCAAATTTTGCTCCGTTATAAAGTCTTCCAAGCTCAGATTGAATCTTCTTTAGAATATCCATATCAGCCTTATTTTTAGGATCTACTTTTGCATCTTCATCAGCTTCAATTCCTAATAGATGTTTAATATATTCATCTCTATCTCTATGTGTTTCATCGCGATAGAAGATATTAAAGAAATTGTAGTCTGGTTTTGCAAGTAGTTCCTTTGGCGGATTCTTAAAGAATGATGCTGGTTGGCCTTCTTTGACCTTTAAAGTAAAGTACTTGTCGATAGGTTTCTTATATTTAGCATCTTGATTCTTAAAGATAGATGTTTCAACAAATTTTTTATTGTTTTCGCCTTCCTCTTTCTTAGGATCAAATTTTGGATTTGGTGCCATATATGTTGCAGCGATATCCGCATGAATACTGTAAACAACATCTTTTCCAGCTAAGAAGCCTGGGAATTTAATTTGGAATTTTGCATTCTTTACAGCTTCAGCGATGTCTGTTTCATCTGTAAGCTTTTCATATTCCTTACCATTTTCGTCTTTTAGAATTTGGACAATTTTTGAAATTTGATCGACAGATAAAACTTCAGCTTGATTATCTTTGTCAACGCCTACATAGTAAACAAGACTTCCCGCTTGTTTTTTTACGTAAGTTTTGTTATTAACAGTTACATAGTCGTCTGGATTTGTACTGCCATGGTATTCCTCAACATTATGAAGTTCCACGGTTGTATTTGCATCTTTTTTATAGGTATCCACTTTTTTGTGGTCCATAGCGGAAGACTTGTAGTCTTTGTAGTACTTGTTACCTTTAATGCCCTTGTCATCATCATTAACTGGAACAAATTTTTTCCCATCGTAGTAGTACTTACCAACAATAGGATCATCATAACCTTTTGGATCAACGATATAGTTGTCATTGCCAACAAACTTTGTGCCAGTTTCAACGGTTATTCCATCTGAACCAGATGTTTTTGATTCTTTACCTTCTTTTGCGAAAGTATAGTTACCGTCATCTCCTTTAGTAACAGTAATGCCATCCATAATCTTACCGAACTTGTCAATAAGTGTATAGTTTTCCTTGTGAGTTAAACCTGAGATTAAATAACCATCAGCATTAAATACACCTTTGTCAACTTTGGTTAAATTTTCTTTTTCTGCATCTGTTGGATTATCAACTTTTTTACCACTTTCATCTACATAAACATCTTTTAAGCCTTGATATCCTTCAGCAGAACTTGTCTTGCCGGTATATTTACCGTCTTTATCAAAGATACCATTTTCAATAATGGTTCCGCCATAGGCTTGCTTATTATCTCCAGTCTTAATGATAACTTGGCCGCCATCATAAGTTGGTGTAACGTCTAAATCTGCTTCACCATCTTTTTTGTTCGAAACATTGCCTTCAAAGAGATCTTTTTCATCGGTGTAGGAAATTAATTTTCCGTTATTAAAGATATAAGTTGTACCATCTTTTTTAAGCTTACCGTCTTTAAAATCTCCGATCTTAGTAAAATTTTCGCCGTCCTTTTTATAAAGAACGCCTTTTTCTACTTTATAATTTCCACCTTCATAATATTCTTCGGTAGTAATTTCATGAGTTTTACCTTCAGAATCAACGTAAACTTTCTTACCAGCTTTTTCTAAGATAAAGCCTTTTAAATCTGCAGGTGTTAATGCTTCGCCAGTTTTATTGCCATCCTCATCTTTACGATAAAGTTGACCATCTTCTTCAATAAGATTTCCACCAAATACTTTTGTATCTAATTTTAATCTATATTGACCTTTTTCAGCATCTATCAAATCGTACTTAAGTCCAGACTTATAAAGATAGTCTGCAAATTTATCACTATATTTTGGAAGTGTAATTGTAATATCCACTGAAGAAAGAGGTAATGATTCACCATTACCGGAATTTACAATTACATCGTCAATGTATCCATCTGTTTCCTTGATCATAGCGAAAATATCATAGACTTTCTTGGTGTCTTCATCTACAATGCCGTCTTTTGTATCGCCACCATCAATTTCTTGTGGATCTTTTGGATCTTCTTTTCCAATGGTTCCGATATCTGCATCGTCGTAACCTTTTTTGGTAATCAAGAATTTCTTTGTAACTGCTTTTTCATTACCAGCTTGCATTTCGATTTCAAAACCTTCATGGAAGGCTGCCCTAAAGGCTGGCAAGTTCATTTGAATTTGAGCAATTTCAAATTTATTGCTTGTTGTAAATGAGTAATTGCCATCTTCATCTTTTGTAAGCTTTATAGCCTTACCATCTTTGGTTCTGACAAGATCTTCAAGAACTGCATCTGGAATATTTTTATCCGTTTTGTTTGGCTTGATAGTAAAAGTAAAGTCTCCACCATCATCCTTTCTGACTTCAATCAAGAGCTTTGCGCTTGTATTGTCTGGAATGTAGTAGGTTTCGTCTTTATCTTTAAGCTCAGGACCTGCAGTGCTGCCATCCAATGGATAGACCCTTACTTCTGGAGTACCGTCAGTATATTTAGGATCAATATCTCCTTTTTCAATGGCTGCATCCAAAGCATCTTTTGCTTTGGTGTAAGCCTCTTGAAGTGCTTTAAGTTCCTTTGGACTTACAGGATCTTCGTTAGGATTAAGTGCTTTTTCTAAAGCTTCTTTTGCATCTTGATATTTTTCAAAAACTTTATCTTTAGTGTCTTCTCCTTTAATACCTGGAATTTCAAAGTCCTTATTCAGTTCTTCTTGAGCTTTCTTTTCTTCATCTGTCAATTTTCTAGGTGGTTTGAATTCTCCAAGAAGTGTGTTGAGCTTGTCAATATCTGCTTGATTCAATTTACCTTCATTTTTGTCAGCTTGAATTTTATCGTAAAGCTCTTGAATATCCTTGTACTGCCTTATTTTTTCTGAATCAGTAATGCCATTGATTACATCTTTGTCCAGCTTATCAGCTCCAGATTCTTCAATGCTCTTAAGAAGCTTGTCATTGTATTCCTTTTGAAGCTCTGCTACTTTTTCATCATCTTTTGCTTCTTTAGCAGCAGCAATTTGCTTTTGCAATTCATTTAGCTCATCAGTATTTGGATCTACTTGTGGCTTAGCTGGCTCAGAAGTTTCTTTAGGCTTATCAGCATCTGCTTCTGATTTGTCATCGTCTACAGGTTGATCCCCGTCTGCTGGTTCTTGACCATCTGTTGGCTCTTCATCAGTTTCATTAGGTGTTTCTGTTCCATCACCAGCTGATTCGCCTCCAGTTGTACCTTCTCCACCTTCGCCAGGTGTTTCTTTGCTACCTTCTTGAGGTTCAGTAGCACCTTCGTCACCTTCGCCAGGTGTGCCTGGTTCACCTTCTGCTGGTTCACCATCTGCTGGTTGTTCACCTTCTGGTGTTCCTGGTTCTTCAGTTCCTGGTTTTTCGTTTTCACCATTAGCTGCACCAGCTTGCACTGCCTCATTTACTAAATCTTTTGATGCATCAAAGAGTACTTCTACGCTTTTGCCACCTTCTTCAATAATTGCTTCTTTCGAAGTTTCTTCTAATATACTTTCGGGAGTATTTGTAGACATAGTTTCATCTTGTGCGTGAACTATAACTCCACTAAGTACAAATAAGATCAACAGCACTGCCCATGCAGCTGCTTTAAATTTTCTGTTCATCTTTTTCTCCCCTCCTTTCGTTATTATATTTATACAACCATAAAGCAATGGTTATACATACTTATATTATATCTGTTTATATTTAAAATTCAAGCTAATATCTACTATTTCTTTTGCAAGACCTAAAATCGGCCAACAATATGTAGTGGTGTTTTGCTTCTTATTTTGCAAAAAGTGCCCGATAAGCTAATTAAAATATTTTTAAATTATTTTCGCTTAAGACCAATACTTAGAAGATTTTTAAAAATATTAAACAATTATTAAAGAAGTCAGATTTTTTTGTCCGTAAAGTTGTATTTTTATAAAATTGAAAATCGATTTTGGAGGAAATTTTTGCCACGATTTTCCTCGGATTGTTTTAATCAAAAACAAAATTTTTCATGCAACGGCCGATTATCAATTTTTCTTTCTTTACAAATAAAAATAACCCCCAGGCATTCGCACTTGCCCGGGGGTCATTTCATAAAATTAGTTTTAAGCTAATCAAATCTAAAATATTCGCACACTTTTATTTTAAATTTGATTTAGGTCTTTAACTATATTTCTTTTTTCTCAAAATTACCACAGCTATTAAGGCAATCAAGCTCAGGCATAGAGATTTAATATCTGTTTTTACTCCAGTCTTTGGAATAATATTCTTTCCGCCACCTTCGTCTTCAGGTGTTTCTGGTTCCTCAGGTTCTTCTGGTTCTGGAGTTTCTGGTTCTTCTGGTTCTTCTGGCTCTTCAGGTTCTTCTGGTGGGATTTCCTTGTTTGTAATTGTAAATCCCTTATCCATATTACCTGCATAGGAGACTTCAAATTCCCTGTCGCCTAGTTTGTAGATTCCATTTGCATCTCCAACTTCTCTTACTGTGTAAACGTATCTGTTGCCAAGTTGATCGTATTCATCAAGGTCATAGAAGGTCGCAGTCCATCCATTTGATTCACTTAATGTTAGATATCTGCCTGTGGCTTCTCCGTTTACATAGAGTTCGACGCGAATTGAAGCTGTTTCACCTAGAGCTTCCCAAACCTTATTAACACTGATATGAGTTTTTGGTTCTTCTGGTGGAGTTTCTGGTGGAATAATCTTGTTTGTAATGATAAATCCATCTTTTGGATTTCCGGTTATTTCAGAATTATAACCGCCTACAGCTTTTTCTTTGATAGTGTAGCTTACCTTTGCACCTTCAAATAAAGTTGGGAGATCTTTAAAATATGCCTTCCAGTCTTCTTTAGCTTTTACTTCTTTAGTTTCTACAAGATATTCTTCTTCGCCAATTTTAGCTAAAAGTTGAATTTCGATAGTTTCTGGACGTTTATTGTAGACATTGTCGTTATCATCCCATCTTTTTTCGACATCTATTTCTGTCTTATCATCGTCAGTTCCTATAACAATAGTTCCGTTACTACCAATGCCGCCACCGCGTGTTGCAGAAACGTTGCCAGAGATAATAACCTTGGCTAAAGCCTTTGCAAGTTCAATATCCTCTGGATTAGAATTAACAGCAAATTTTGCATCTTTGGCGCCTTCAGGTATCAATAATGTACCTTGGTGTTTATCATCTGCTAAGGCTTTGCCATCTGGTGTAGTCCAATTAAAGAGACCGCCGCCAAGCATACGCTTGGATAATTTATATTCAGCATTTCCACTATGAGGGCCATAATGTGCATTGGAATAAATAAACACATCATTTCCTGGCTTTCCAGCTTTGTTGTTATTAAAAGCTACTCCGTTGTTGACATGAATAGTAGTTTTAGAGATTGGGCAGCTGGCTAGTCCAGCTCCTTCCCATTCGGACTTGTTATCTGTGATCAAAACATTTTTAATGTATAGTTCACCATTGGCACCATATTCTTCTGTGGCACCATTAACATAAATTCCAGCGCCGCCAAAAGCCATATTTGTTTTTCCTTTGCCGTCCATTTTATTATTAGTAATCTTTCCAGCTGTAATAATGGCTCTTCCTTGACTGCCGGAAAAATATTTGGCCTGAATAAAAATACCACCGCCGGAAGATCCTGCAGTATTGCCGTCGACTATACCACCATCCATCTTTAAAGTACTTCCTTTTTCAGGGTTGTTGGAGCCAATGGATATACCGCCGCCAATTTCTCCCGCAACATTATCTAAAACTTTTGCATTGCCAGACATATACAATTTGGATCCTTGTCTGAGGATAATGCCAGCACCAGCAGAATAGTATTGATTGTATGGTTTATCATATACTCGGTCTGATCTATTTTTTTGAACTGTACCACCTGTGAAAAACATGGTTGAATTATAGAGTTGAATTCCACCACCATAAGTAGCTTCGTTGTTTTCTATGCTTCCTCCAGTCATATTGACCGTAGAATTTACAGCGTAAAGTCCGCCACCATGAGTTGGATTCAGTCCAGGATCAGGTCTGATATCATTGTTTCTTAAAATAGCGCCGTCTTTGATATTTAAAGTTCCACCATCCACATAAACCAAAGACTTTTCGATATTTTTATTATTTTCTGAATTTCCATCGATAATAATGTTTGAAAGAGTAGCCTCTTTATTTTTTTCTACTTTGAGCAAATAACCACCAAAATCTTCAGAGCGAATCAGCTTAACATCCTTGCCATCAAAGCTGATTTCACCCTCTACAGAAATAGTACCGGTTACAACAATATTTTTAATCATATCGTTAATACTAATACTGTTTTTTGCCTTTTCAAAAGACTTAACGGCCTTATCAGGACTGGATCCATCGTTGTCATCACTACCACTTTCCCCATTAATATATAGGGTGCCAGGTACTCCGCCTTCTGATAATTGTTCAAAGCTTTTCTCTTCACTAATCTCTAAATCAGTTTCTTCTTCTGCTTCTTCATCAGTTTTTTCTTCAACTTCTTCTGAATCCTTAACTTTTTCTGAATCTTCAGGTGTTTCTTCGCCTTCGCTTTCGTTTTTTTCATCAACTTCCGCTTTTTCTTCAACTTCAGTTTCGGTTTCGGTTTTTTCTTCAACTTCTATTTCTTCTGTTTTTTCTTCGGTTTTTTCTTCAAGATTTTCTTCGTCTTTTGTAATTTCTTCTTCTTTGCTTTCTTCTTGATCAACAGTGTCTTCTGCATCAGAAACTGTTTGTTGATCTTGAGATTTTTCTTTTACATGATCTTCAGTTTCATTTTCAGTTTCATTTTCAGTCTCAATTTTATTTTCAGTTTCATTTCCGGATTCGTTTTCAGTTTTATCTTCAACTTTTTCTTCTCTTTGAGGCACTTCCTCTGTATTTGTTTGTTCTTTATTTTCTTCTAGATTTTCAGTTTCTTTACTTTCTTCTGTTTCTTCTTGCTTTTCTTCATTTTCTTCTACTTTTTGAGGTGCTTCCTCTAGCTCTTCATTTGTTTCTGATGCTGGATCGCTTAGTTTCTGCATATAGGTCTACTTTACCAAATGCTAGTATAGTAAAAAGCAAAGTTAAAAAAATTATTATAACTCTTTTTTTCACTATTTTCACCTCCTTTCCTTTAAAAATTTCTAATATAGGTCATTAATATCTATATTGACCTAATTATACTCTTATTTTATTTATTGTCAAGGAAAAATCACAAGTTGCCCTGCGCTATTTTTTTTACACCAACAACATATAGTGGTTTGGCAAAAAAAAAAAAAAAAAAGACCCCTTATAAGCCACAAATTATTTTTTGTAAAATTTTTTTAATTATAATTTACATATAGTAGAAAACAAATTTTTTGGCCACAATAAAGTGGCCGCTACCCGCTGCGCTTAAAATTTGTTTTTATATTTTTTATAAATTATACATTACACAATTTTTTCAGATTGATAATCGGTTTGGCCGAAATTTTCCTCGGATTGTTTTAACAAAAAAGACGCCAGCACAATTTTGCACTAGCGTCTTCGTTTAAATCTTTATTTTATTCTACTGGGATTACTGATCCGTCGTATTTTTCATTTATAAATTCTTTGGCCTTATCTGATTTTAAGACTTGGACGAATTTTTTGTAAGCTTCATTGTCTTTGTCAGCAGATCTCGCTGCAATGATATTTGCATTTGGATTGCCTTCAGTTGTTTCTACAAAGAGTGGGTCGGTCTTTGGGTTTAGGCCAACGCCAAGTGCGTAGTTGGAGTTGATTACTCCGCCTGCAACGTCTTCATAAGCCTTGGCAACTGTGGCTGCATCTACTGCTGTAATCTTTAAATTCTTTGGATTTTCAACTATATCTTTTTCTGTAATCGTTTCTGAGTTGTAATCAGATAGTTTGATAAGTCCTGCGTCTTCCAAAAGTCTCAAGGCACGTGCTCCGTTTGATGGGTCGTTTGGAATTACAATTTCGTCTCCGTCCTTAAATTCGTCAACTGATTTGTAATTTTTTGCATAGAATCCCATTGGTTCTAGGTGGATTGCGCCGATATTTGCAAGGTCAAGATTTCTGGATGCACAGAATTCTTTTAGATATGGTTCGTGTTGGAAGTAGTTTAGGTCTAGGTCGCCTTCCGATAAGGCAATATTTGGTTGTACATAGTCTGTAAATGTAACTACTTCTACATCTAGGCCTTGGGCTTTGAATTCGTCTTTGAGTGCTTCTACGATTTCTGCGTGTGGTACTGGAGATACTCCAACTTTAATTTTGGTTAGGTCTCCGCTTTCTTTTTTGCATCCTACAAATGTGAATGCGAGTGCGATTGCGATTATAAAAATAGTTAATGTTTTTTTCATTTTATTCCTCCTAAATTTTTTAATTAATGCATGATCAATTGTCATTTCATTTTTTCCGCGAGGCGGTGGCAATCATAAAGATTGCCGCTACAATTTCCGCCTCTCTAGATATGATATTTATTAAAAAACCGATCCTTCATTTTATTTTTTGTTTGATTTTTCTGCTAGGTTGGTGCCTAGTCGTTGAACTATTTGTACTATTATTACTATTATTACTACTGCAGCCATGAGCATGTCGGTTTGGTTCATATTCCAACCGTATCTGATGGCTATGTCTCCCAGGCCTCCGCCGCCAAGGGCGCCTGCCATTGCTGAGTAGCCAATCAAATTTATAATGGTCATGGTTACGGCGTCGATTACGCCGGGTTTACTTTCTTTTAAAACAACTTTTAATATTTGAAAGTTGGTAGCCCCCATACTCTTGAGAGCTTCGATGATTCCCTTGTCGATTTCTGTAAAAACATTTTCCATCATACGAGCTACAAAGGGTGCAGCTGCAACTGAAAGTGGAACCATGGCTGCGACCATGCCGATTTTTTTGCCGACGATAAGTTTTGCCAGTGGAAAGACCACGATCATCAATATTACGAAAGGCATTGATCTAAAAATATTTATTATTACATCTAAAATTTTATAAAGTGCTTTATTTTCTGCTATGGAATCTTTCTTTGTGGCAAAGAGGACTAGTCCGATTGGAAGTCCTATTAGAACTGCAAAAAACGATGATACACTTACCATGGCAAGTGTTTCCCATGTGGCTGTTTTTAATATATCAAACATTTAGCACCTCCAAATTAATTCCTCCGTCCTTGCAATACTTAAGAGTCCTATCAATCTCTGCATCTTCGCCAATAAATTCTACTATCAAGTAGCCCACGCTGGTGTCCACAAGCTTGTTGATGTTGCCTGATAAAATATTTATCTTAACATCAAAGTCCTTGGAGATTTGCGAAATAATTGGCGTATCCGCAGTCGCTCCATCGTAGGTCAGTCTGACCAATCTGCCTTTGCTCTCATAGTCGTGGTACTTAGCTTCCTCAGAAATTGGAATTGCTTCGATAAAAGCCCGGGTTACTTTTTCCCGTGGATTTCTAAAGAGCTCTTCGGCTTCGTTTTCTTCTATGATTTTGCCGTTTTCCATTACAGCTATACGATTGCAAATATCCTTGGCCACTTCCATTTGGTGGGTGATAATTATTACTGTCGTTCCATAGACTTTGGCTGAGCGTTTGATCAGGTCGCAAATGTCCTTGGTCGTACTTGGATCAAGAGCTGAAGTTGCTTCGTCACTCAAGAGTATCTTGGGGTTGGTGGCCAGGGCCCTGGCAATGGCAACTCTTTGCTTTTGTCCGCCGGACAATTCTGCTGGGTAAGAATTTTTTCTATTTTTTAATTCTACAAAGTCCAGCATCTCGTCTACTCTTTTTTCTATATCCGCCTTGGTCCACTTGGCAAGCCTCAGTGGATAAGCCACGTTTTCAAAAACTGTCATTTGATTGAACAAATTGAAATGTTGGAAGATCATGGCTATGTCTTTTCTCTTTGACAAGAGTTCATTTTTGTTAAGACTTGTCATCTCAACTTCATCAATTTCAATCTTGCCATCTGTTGGTTCGTCAAGTCTGTTGATACACCTAATGACAGTTGACTTGCCGGCTCCGCTTAAGCCAATTATTCCAAATATTTCTCCTTTGTCGACTTCAAAGCTCACATCATCCACGGCGTTAAAATTTTTACCGTCAATCTGATAAACTTTTTTTAAATTACTTACTTTAATCATTTTTCTCCTCATAAAACAAAAAACCCTCTCGAGAGGGTTTAAAAAATAGCGATCGCACTAATCTGACTCATCTCTCGGTTATCCGCTGGAATTAGCACCTAATTAAATAGGTTGCCGGGTTTCATAGGGCCAGTCCCTCCACCTCTCTCGATGAATATTTGATTTGTACACTATCATATATTAAATTTTATCTGATGTCAAGTGATTTTAATCACTTAATTAAAATTTTTAAAATTAATTTTTATTTAGCCATTCAATTGCGAAGCTAGCAAAAGTCCCAGCGCCGATTGGCATGGCGTCTTCGTTAAATAAAACTCCCGGATTGTGGTGGGAGAAATTATTGCCTTCGACCTTGCAGTTGCACATAATATAGACTGAAGGAACTTTTTCTGCAATAACAGCAAAGTCTTCAGATGCCATTATGAGGAGGCCGTCGATCATCTCTATATCTGGGTTTGCATTTTTAATTATGTCTACAAATTCTCCTGTGGGTTCTGGATTTGAATAAGTGGATGGAACGCCAGAGAAAAAGTCCAAATCAATTTTTGTGCCTGTAACTTTTTCTGCGCCTTCAATTATTTCGATCATTCTTTTCTTTAACCTATCGCGAACTTCTGGATCATAAGTCCTCATGGTCCCTTGCATGACAGCTGTGTCAGGAATAATATTTGAATTGCTGCCCGCTGAAAATTGTCCAAAGGTTAAAGTCGTTGTGGCTTGTGGGGTGTTGTCGCGGCTAATGAGTTGTGCGAATTGTTGGTAAATTAAGACGCCAGCGTTTATTGGGTCAATACCTGTGTGTGGATAAGCCCCATGAGCCCCCTTGCCCTTGATTTCGATTTTGAAATTGTCACAAGAGGTTGTCATGTAGCCAGTGTTGTATGAAATGGAACCTGGTAAATGGTCAAGGCCTGTGTGCATGGCAAAGGCCACATCTACTTTTGGATCTTCCAAAAGCCCCTCCTCAATCATCATCCGTGAGCCCTTGAAAATTTCTTCTGCAGGTTGGAACATAAATTTAACATTGCCCTTAAAGTCGTCCTTGTTGTCGTTAATAATCTCGGCTGCTGCCAAGAGCATAGCTGTGTGAAGGTCGTGGCCGCATGTATGAGCACAAGTGCCTTCAGCTTTAAAATCCAAATCATTTATTTCTTCCATGGGGAGTGCGTCCATGTCAGCTCTTAATAAAATTGTTTTGCCATCGCCCTTGCCTCCTTTAATAGTTGCACTTAAACCAGAAGTCCCGTATCTTTTAACTTCTAGACCCAAGGCCTTTAATTTTTCTTCTACATAAGCGCTGGTCTTTGGCAAGTCCAGTCCAAGCTCTGGCATTTGATGAAGGTCCCGTCTTTGTTCGATCATTTTTTCTTGAAGTTTCTTAGCTTGTTCATAATATTTATTCATAAAATCCTCCTTAAGAATTTATTCCGATTTGTTTTCTTATACTATAGATACCATAATTTACATGGTTTTTAACATTTTTATAAAGGATTTTCTGTCTATCTCAGTTTTGCAAGTTTAAATTAATTATGATACAATAGTTCTTATACGAAAATCGAACGAAATTTATATAGATGAACTGGAGATAATTAATTGGATAAGAAAAATTTTTATAAAAAAGCATTAAAGATGGCCTGGCCTTCTGTCTTGGAAAGTTTTTTCCTCTCGCTGGCCGGGATGATTGATACACTTATGGTTTCTGCCCTAGGGCCTGCGGCAATTGCTGCGGTCGGTCTGACCAACCAGCCAAAATTTATTGGCCTGGCTGTATTTTTTTCTATAAGTATAGCTGTGTCCGCCCTGGTCGCCAGGCGAAAGGGTCAGGAAAATAAAGAAGGCGCCAACCAGATTTTGGTAACCGCCTTTACAGTTGTTTTAATTTTAACGGTAATTATTACCACTGTTATGTGCGTGTGGGCCGATCCTATTTTAAGAGCAGCTGGATCAAATGCCGACACCCACCAAATCGCCCACGAATATTTCTTAATCATTATGGGCTTTTGTATTTTTAATACCATTAGCATTACTATAAACGCTGCCCAACGCGGGAGCGGGAACACAAAAATCGCTTTTACAACCAACTTTGTTTCGACAATTGTAAATATTACTTTTAACTTTTTGCTCATCAAGGGCCGCTTTGGTTTCCCAGCTCTCGGCATTAGAGGTGCTGCAATCGCAACAGTTATCGGTGCTTTTGTGGCAGCTTTAATGTCAATTCGCTCGCTCTTTAAGAAAAATAGTTATGTAAGTATTCCATTTATTATTAAAAATAAAATAAAGCCAAGCAAGGACGCTCTTAAAAGCATTTCCCTCTTGGGATCAAATCTGCTAATAGAAAACTTTGCCATGAGGGTTGGTTTTTTAACAACAGCCATGCTAGCCGCAAGTCTTGGCACAGAACAATTCGCTGCCCACAATGTAGGCATGCAGTTTTTGAGTTTGGGTTTCGCCTTTGCTGACGGCATGCAGGTAGCTGCAGTTTCGCTTTCGGGTCAAGCACTTGGAGCCAAAAAACCTGACGAGGCAATCATGTATGGCCACGCCTGCCAAAAAATCGGCCTTGGTATATCAGTAATACTTTCCCTTTTATTATTTACCTTTGGCGACAAGCTCTATGGACTCTTCTTTGACGAAGCCCATATAATTGAATACGGACTCTTAATTATAAAATTCATAACGGTCATAGTTCTCTTGCAGATTTCACAAATTATTTACGGCGGAGTTTTGAGGGCAGCAGGCGACGTAAAATATACACTTCTAAGTACAATAGTCAGTGTTACTATTATTAGAACTGTTGTTACCTATGTACTAGTAAAAGTTATGGGCCTCGGCCTAACGGGAATTTGGATCGGCGTTTTCTCAGACCAATTCTCAAGATTTATTTTTAATAGCTTGAGATTTAAATCCAAGCGCTGGATCAAAATTGAAATTTAAATTTATTATCCAAGGATATTTTATCCTTGGATTTTTATTTGCAAAAAATTATTTTTCCAACAAAAAACTCCCAGATTATTTCTGAGAGTTAATAGTTTTTATTGTTTCTTCAAAACTTCGTAGAGGTGCTTGAGGCCCTCTCTTATTTTTTCAATTTCTTGGTCACTTTCATCAGCCAAACACTTTTGCAAAAACTTGTGTCTTTCCTCGATAACATCATCTATAACCATGTTGCCCTTGTCAGTTACATCAATATAAAAAGAACGTTTATCATACTCTGTAACCTCTTTTTTGATGTAACCCGTTTCCTCCATTTTTCTAATCATATCCGAAACGGTGGATGGGGCAATTTTTAAAAGATTGGTTAGATATTTCGGAGTAGCTTTGCCGTTTTGGTACTTAATCATCTGCAGGGCATAAAACTGCAGGGGAGTTATATCTTCATCAGCCAGGATAGTTCTACCTTTTAGTCTAATCTTCCAGTCTAAATACCTAATATATTCTTCTATTTCCACAATGTCATCATTAAATTTTTTATCGTTCATAACTACTCCTATAATGTTATCCTAAGGGCTTCTTTGCAAACAGAAAAATGTGCTGGCAGGTCGCCAAAGTATTCTCCGTCAACATCAAGTTCCACTTCCTGGTCACAGTGCAATTTTACATCTGAGCTTTGGAAGTAAACAACGCCGTCATGATTAATGTGTTTTCCGTCTCTAATCTTCATAAAGCATGATATGAGGTCAACTATTGGCATCTCCTTGACAATTATGCAATCCAGCTTGCCGTCTGAAACGCTTGCAAGCGGAGCCATCTTATCAAAGCCGCCAATGCTTTGTGTATTTGATATTAAAAACAAATAAGCCATGAGCTCTTCTGAAAATTCTTCAGACTCAATAGTCATATTCATTGGCTTTAAATTTTCTGGGTTGATTTCTGATAGGGCCTTTAAAACATAAGCACTCCTGCCAAAAACTGATTTCAAGGACTTGGGCGTGTTGTGGGCAACGTCTGTTAAAATTCCCACTGCTCCAACATTTATAAAATATTTATTGTTGCAGATACCCACGTCTATGTCCTTGAAATTATCTCCGACAATGGATTCATAAGTTTCATAATTGGACTTACAAAGTTTCATATACTTTGCAAAGTCATTTGTCGTCCCGCAGGGGATTATAGTCAGTGGAATCTTGGAGTCCTGGCTAACTATGCCAGCCACAACTTCATTTACAGTTCCGTCTCCGCCAATTACCACAATCCGGTCAACTTCGTCCTTGACCGCATCGATTGCAAAGAAACAAGCGTCATCTTTTTTGCTGGTGTACCTAGCAGATATCTCGTGGCCATCTTCCAGAAGAAATTTGGAAACCGCAATCATGGTCTCTCGGCTTTTTTCTCTGCCGCTTGAAGGATTAATAATAAACCTAATTCTCATCCTTGCCACCATTTTCATCTTCTTTTGTCTCTTCTTGTGTGTCTTCTTGGGCTTCAGATCCGTCGAATATATCCACATTTATACCTTGGACCAAAAGAAGGTTTTTGATAACATTATCTATAACCACGCCATCAAATTTCTTAATCCCATCCATCTCAAAATAATCATCAACTATATTGCCTGTCGGAAATTCTCCATACATATCCTTGTAAAAATAAACTCCAAGCAAGCAATCTTTGTTGTTCTTTTTTACAAATCTTAAAATTGGCTTTGGCAGCCTCCTCATCTCAGCCATAAAATCTGACCTTTGATCAGACGATAGGCTGTAGAGTTTTCTGATGGAATCCTTGGGTGAATAAGGAATTACATCCAAGAGTTCAGACTTTCTAAGAAGCTCATACATCCAAATGTATTCTCCATTTGAAAAATGCTCATACATCTTATCCATGTCGCCCATGCCGGCTGCGTCCTCATAATAGGCGTCCTTTACAAGGTCTGTGATGTATTCTTGCTTGGGTCCTAATTTATCAAAGAGTCCAAACATTCCAAAGAAGAGTTCCCCATCAATCTTTGGCTTGCCATCTACATATACAAAATTAAAGGCGGTATCATTTTGGTCAACAGCCTTGTAAGAGTTATTGTAATCTTCAATATATTTAATCAAATCCTCTGCAATTGTCTTTGGCTCCTTGCTCTCGATGGAGAGGATATCATAAAAATACTTGTGGCTTACGCCAGTGTAGACAATGTTGGACATATTTTCATTTTTAAAACAATTGCCCTCGCTGTCAAGATTTATTTTTAAAAATACAGCTTCATTTATACCATCGGCCTCAATAGTAGACTTGGCAAGCATTTTTGCTATTGCCCTCCTGCCGTCTTCGGTATCCATCATAGCCTTTAGTGATTCCATTTTTTCCTCTGGCAGATAAATCAAATTTGTAAAATTCATATCGCCAAGGGTAATCCGAGACCAAAAATCAGCCACCAAGTCTGTAAGCTCTTCGCTATCAATCACGACAGCATCGTTTACATACTTGCGTCTGTATCTATCCATGGTATCATCGCCCATAAAAACTTCTTCTTCTTGATCCTCGGGCTCCACTACCTCAACTTTTTCTTCTCTTGGCTTAACCAATTGGCTACAGCCAGTAAATAACATGGCAAAAATAATTAATAAAATAAAGCGTTTTTTCACTATAATCAACCTCATCTCTATAGGACAATAATAACAAATAATCGACAAAAAATCAAACCACCAGCTTGCACTTAGGTCACACTTGTGCCATAATAAAATCGAGGTGAATTATGATTGAAAAAATTCTAGGCATAATTTTAATTCTAGGCCTAGCCGGATATGTAATAAAATTTTTAAAAGCGACAATCGGCAAAGGCAAATCAGATGACGACGCAGACGATGACGGTGGATATTATATGACCGGCAAATAAAAAATTAATTTCTAAACAAAAATAAGCCACAAATTCTGTGACTTATTTTTTAATGTATCTTTTTAATATCTTATGGCTTTGCATCCTTGGCGAGTTTATCCACCATTTCATTATATTTAATGCCTGTGTGAGCGTCAACCTTTACAAAAACGACTTCAATTTTATCTTTTATGGTATCAAAATAATCCCTATATCTCTGGGTTAAAATATTGTTGGCCTTCCATTCTTTGAGGGCCCAGTGCCTGATGCCCGTGTAGTCATAGTGCAAATATATTTTCTCATAGCCGAGTTCAATAGCCCTGTCTATAGCCGCCATGGTTCCCAAAACTTCGCCAGCAACATTTCTGTAGTCCTGGTATCTTGGATCATCAAATCTCTTCGCGCCTTTAATTTCTTCTTCCCCATCTATAATTACATAACCATAAGAATAAGTTTTGTCTTTTGAATAGCTGCCGTCTACATAAACAATTGCTTCTCCATCCTCATGAACTGAAATTATTTTATCCTCTGTATTATTATCTATCATATAATTTTCGGCTTCTTCTTTTGTTTTAAAAGACTTATATACAGCGCCCTTGTAACCGTGCACTTGAGCCTTGGCTTGATCCCACGATGTATAAATGCCCGGAGTCTTGCCATTTTTTATTGCATAGTATTTCATAAAATCTCCTCCAAAATTTATTTTAACACAATTACTGTATAATTTGAAGTATTTGGGGTATATGTACCTTAAGGAGGATTTTTTATTATGATCAAAGAATTTAAGGAATTTATTGCAAAAGGCAATGTCATGGACATGGCCGTAGGTGTTATCATGGGTGGAGCCTTTGGTAAAATCGTTTCATCACTAGTAAACGACCTACTAATGCCACTTATCGGCTTAATCTTGGGTGGAGTTGATTTTACCAACTTGTTTATCGCCCTTGATGGAGGCAACTACGCAAGTCTTGCAGCTGCAGAAGAAGCAGGAGCAGCTCTATTTAAATACGGTGCTTTTATCCAAAATATTATCGACTTTTTGATAATAGCTTTCTGTATCTTCTTGATGGTTAAAGCATTTAACAAAACTAAAAAAGAAGAACCAGCTCCAGCTCCAACCACAAAAGCATGCCCATATTGCAAGAGCGAAATTGCAATCGATGCTGTTAAATGTCCACATTGTACAGCTGACTTAAGCAAATAAGAGAGCTTAAAGAATAAAAGAAATTTCATTAAAAAATACCCATTAGTTTATTTCTAGAACTAATGGGTATATGAATTTTAGGAGGTATGATTATGTTATCAATTATTTATTACACAGAAACAGGCAATACAGAAGCTATGGCCGAAGCTATTAAAGACGGCGCAGAAGAAGCTGGCAAAGAAGTTAGATTACTATCTGTTGACGACGCATCAGAAGCTGATGTAAAAGAAGCAGACGCAGTTTTATTCGGTTGCCCTGCAAAAGGCGACGAAGAAATCGAAGACCTAGAATTTAGACCTTTCCTTGAATCAGTTATGGAAGATTTAAAGGATAAGAAAGTTGGAATCTTTGGTTCATACGCATGGAACGACGGCGAATGGATTGAAAACTGGAAAAAAGAAATGGAAGAAAACGGTGTTGAAATTGTAGAAGCACTTAAAGCTTTCGACTATCCAGATGCAGACGCCCTAGAAGAATGCAAAGAACTCGGCAAAAACTTCTAATTAATAAGTTTACAAAACTCGTTTTAATACGAGTTTTTTTATTGGGAAAATTTGGACTACAAGCAGTTTTCTTATATTAGTTTTTTTATTAATATCAACAAAAAAGACTTAATCAACAAGTCTTTAAATTTTTATATGGTCAAAAACATAGAAAGCCCAGGAGCTTAAGCTCCTGGGCTTTGCTAGCTAGCTGTCACTAGTTCTTATTTAATTATACTTTTAATTATCTAACGTCAATGCTTTTGATATAGTACTTACTGTCTCTTGATCTTCTCTCAACTTCTACTATTACTTCTTTGTCAAGATCTTTCTTATCAGAATATCTGTTCTCAAATTCATACAGTGTAATCGATGATCCCCTATCGTAGAATTTTGTATTGCTATCATAGGTAAACTCTAAGTGGCTTGCATCAAAGTATTTTTTATCACTGTCATCTCTGAAGTCAATATCTACATAGCTTCTTCTTGAGTTAACTTCATATATTTTTCCATATACTGTAGATATATCAGTATATCTCTTGTCACCCTTTGAATCTGCTTCAATAGAGCTTACATAACCATCTTTCATGGTTACAGTAACCCAGTAGTCGCGTCTGAGGTCTGATATATCATAGTAGCTGCTTCTGCCACTTGGTTTTGAGTAGCCGTCAATCTTAACATCAACAGTATATCTTCCAACATTTAAATTAACAGTATCATTTCTGTATCTGCTATCGTATTTATATTGGGAGATAACAATTCTACTATCACTTCTTGATGGGCTTTCATAGAGATAACCTGAAACCTTACCATTTCTTACATCTCCAAAAACAGTTGTAATTTCTGTTACCCTGTTGTCCCTATCAAATTTTAATTTAACAGGCGCATCTTTAGCGATATATTTGTATTCATCTCCGGACCTTACTAAGTCTCTATTATCTACTGACTTACCATTAATATAAATATAATTTGTAGCAAGTTTTGAAGATCTTCTATCTCTCTTGTTGTTTGGATAGATATCGACATAGTATTCTTTATCATATTCACTGTAACCGAATTGATAGAAGGTACCATCTGAATAAGCTTCTCCGCGTTTTGCTTCAACCTTAGTTACCTTTTCGCCAAGTTTTGTAATTTTAACTTCATAATTTACATCTAGGTTTGTTAGGCTTGATTTTGACCCATCTATATAAATGTCAGCATCTCTTAAGTCGAGCTCCATTTTATTATTTAAGATTGAACCCTTTTTGTATTCGATTTCGAACCTATATGTTGAATATATAGCTGAAATTTTACCTTCGATTGTTTCTTCCGTTGATTTTAAAGTTGCCTTTGTAACCTTGGCTGTTTCTGTTGTGTATGTGAAAGTACCCTTCATGCCTTTGGTTATTTTATCAAATAGAGCTGGTGAACCATCAATAATTAGCTCTGCTGCATAGCCAACTAAAACTGATTGAGTCTTTGCTCCTGTATTAATAAGAGCAATAACTTCATCGCCATTTTCTGTAACGTCTACAACAGTACCTTCAATTGTAGTGGTAACTGGCTTTGGTGGTTCTGGTGGTGTGACAGGCTTTGCTGGATTCTTTTCAAGATAATCCATAGCAACTGTAATCATCTTAGCTATACTTGCCCTATCGATTGGATCGTTAGGTCTAAAGTTTCCTGTGCCGTCTCCTTCTTTGCTCAAAACTCCAATGTCGATTAGAGCTTGGATGCGTGAGTGAGCGTCAACAGAAATTTTGCTTGTGTCCTTGTATGATAAAGATACAGCTTGTTTGGTATCTAGCTTCAAAGCATTTGCTATAAAGCCAGCTGTGTTGGTTCTATCAACAGGTTTTCTTTGTGCAGGTTTTGTGTCCAAAAGCATCTTTCCTTCAACAGCTAGAGCTAAGCCCTTCATTGAATAAACACCTGCGTATAGGCATTTTAAAATAGCTGGTCTAGCCCAATCAATGCCTGGGTTTCCTTGTTGTTTAACAACATTTAATAGGGCATCAAGATCTTTACCGTAAGTTGCGTTTGCAACTTTTAGATCAGCCTCAGAAACATTTACAAGATTTGCAAGCAAGCTTGTGATTTCTGTAAATGCAATATTTCCTTTTGGTTTGAATGTCCCGTCTCCGTAGCCCTTGATAACTCCGGCCGATGCAGCCTTGTTAACATAAGGTGCGTACCATTCACTGTCTGGGACATCTTTAAATTTAGCCGCTTCAATATTTACTGGTAAAAAAGATACAACCATCAAAGCAGCTAATATTATCGATAATAGCTTTTTCATAATTTCCTCCTTATCTCTAATTATCAAAAATCTAATAATTGTTCGAAATTCTTCTTTATATAAATATTTTACATCATTGCACTAAAAAAGGCAACAGATTCGTATTACATTTGTTTTACATTATGGTCTTTATGTTACATTTATATTAAATTTATTAAAATTCCTTGAAAAGCTTGAACTTTACATATATTATATAAAGTAAGTGAGGGTATGTATGAAATTAAGAAAAATTCTTGCTCTGGTCCTAGTAGTTTTAACCTTGTTGGTTCAAAACTCCTATGCAACAGACAATTCAAAAGATACAAGTAAATATTTCGAAATTGAAGCCCGCACGCTTGAAAAAGTTGGCATTATCAAGGGAAACAAGGAAAAAAATCTCCAGCTAGAAGCAAATCTCAAGCGCAAGGATCTGCCTATAATTATTTCTAGGCTATACAATGAAGAAGAAAAAGCCAAAAAATCTACCTACAAGATATCATTTAATGATATAAAAAAAGATGACTACTTCTATTCTTATGTAGCTTGGGCTGTTGAGAAAAAATTGATAAAGGGAATTAGCGATGAAGAGTTTGGCGCCAACGAAAATGTAACCATCAAGGAAGTTGAGGTAATATTGCTTCGGACCCTAGGCTATGAAGAAGAGGCTAAGACTTGGAATTTAATCGAGCCCCTAAGCCTTTCACTTGGCTTGCGTGATGGCCTAAATATTGAATCGGGCAAAAACCCAGAGCTAAATCGCGGTGAGCTTTCAAAACTCATCGTCAATGCACTTTCAATCGAGTGCAAGGGCTCAACCCTAAAATTAAAAGATATCTTAAATATTGACATCTAAAAAGGACTTGCAAAGTTAAAATGAAGCAAGCCCTTTTTTGTTTACATATTTTATTATTATATTTTTTGTAGGGCCCTGTAGAGGCGATCCTTTATGGTCGCCAAGACCGATTAAAAAACCGACACGCATAAGATGTCGATTTTAATATTCTCAATTCTATACATTGCACGGATTTATTAAGAAAAATAGATGAATTTTTTTAGGCTGAGACTTTTTTACGACCGAGGTGTACAGATGGTACTCCGCAGGGAGAAAAAAGTCGAACACTGAAAAAATTCGCTATTTTAATAATAAATTAGCCTACTTTTTTAAGCGTATAAAAGTCATAATCCGTTACAACCCTATAATAACCCTTGAGCTCCTCATTTAATTCCACATCTCCGGTATCTACCAGTAATGGTCCGCCAACGGAATTTAATTTAGTCTTTGTGGCGAGTACTATTATATTGTCCTTGCCCACCCGCCTTAGAACTTCTGGTGAAAATTGTTGGTTGCCTCTGCCAAATAAATAGCCTTGGCCGCCAATAACTGTAATAATAATCTTGGCCTTGTCGTATTTGTCCAGGAGTTTTAAAATTTCTTTTTCATCTATGTCCTTGCCAATTTGTTCTCCATTGTAAACTGCATCTACTCCAAGGAGGGACCCGTTTAGGTCCATGATATCCATAATTGGCTTTAAAGTTGAACCAGTTCCCACCAAATAAAGTGTGTTCTCTTCCATGGTATCAACTGCGTATTGGCAGATGGATTCGATGTCTGATTGTTGGCCTTGGGACCTGGTGGACTTTAAGGCCTGGACAAGGGCGGTTACAAAGGGGACTTTTAAATAGCCATAAAGCTTTGTACTTAAAATTTCATTTCTAAAGGCCTCTTCGTCAATGTCCATAACCTCTTGCAAGAGAAGTTCATACCCCTCGCCCTTTAAAAATCTTTCTATAACCAGGGCAGCAGATTCAGGTTTATTGGCAAAGACTGCCGAGTGCATCTTGGTCCCTGCCGGTATGCCAAGGGCCGGTATTTTGTCACCAATAGCATCGTAAATATTTCTGGCAGTCCCGTCGCCTCCAGCAAAAACTAATAGGTCAACGCCCTCATCCATAATTTCCTTGGCGATCCTAATGGTGTCATCAGCCGAAGTTTTTTTGCCCAAGCTGCCCACTTCTCTATGGTCTATGCCGAGCTCTTTTAATATGTCTCCGCCCATTACTCCTGGTGCAGAAATTATTTCTGGCAATTTATTATCTCTTTTTAATATTTCAAAAACTGTTTTTGCCCTCTCGTTGGCCTTTGGTTTTGCCCCGCGTTCCAGGGCCAGCTCTACGATTTTGTCACCGTCGCTGCCCTTTAAACCTGCGCTGCCTCCAATGCCAGCCAAGGGATTTACAATTAATCCTATTTTCATTTTAATCTCCTTTTTTAACTTTAAAATCTATATATTTAACAGAACCGTCCTTGATTGTCATCATCACTTTGCCCTTTAGCTTTGTTCCTAAAAGTGGGGTGTTTTTTGATTTGGAAAAAGAATTTGAATAGCAATACTCGTAATCAGGGTCTATTAAAACCAAGTTTGCCCTCTGTCCTGCTTCTAACTTTGAAGATTTATTGTAAAGTTTACGAGGATTTGTGCTCAAAATCTTAATCAAATCCGTCATCTCAAAGCCAGATTCGTCTACCAATTTCATATTGAGCATGGAAAAAGCAATTTCAAGTGAAGTCACTCCAGATTTTGACTTGTACTTACCCAGCTCTTTGTCAGCCTTTGTGTGCGGAGCGTGGTCAGTGCCAATCATGTCAATAGTTCCATCTCTAAGGCCTTCAATAAGTGCCAACCTGTCCGCCTCTTCACGAATAGGAGGATTGACCTTTAAAAGTGTTCCGTGCTTTTCCACATCTTCCTTGTTAAAGAAAATATGATTTGGGTTAACTTCTGTCGTAATACACAGGCCTTCTTTTTTAGCCTGCCTGATTAGTTCTATCCCTTCTTTTGATGAAAGATGTTGTACGTGAAGGTGGCCTCCAATCTCTCTTAATAAATCTATATCTCTTTTTATAATAGAAATCTCAGCTTCTCTTGGAGCCGTGTCATCATAACCAGGATGACTAATATATGTCGGATCTTCCTCATGCAAGCTAATAATAAAATCGTGATCTATGCTTGCCTCTAGAGCTTTACGCATAAAATCTACATCAGCCAGAGGGAAACCGTCGTCAGTAAAACCAATGACGCCCATTTCTTTCAGGGCTTCAAAATCAACCAGCTCTTTGCCCTTCATGCCCTTGGAAACATTAGCAGAAATATAAATATTTACTGGCAAATTTTTAACTTTCTCCATTGCCTCGGCCACCATTTCCTTAGAATCAATCGGCGGCACAGTGTTTGCCATTGCAACAAGGTCTGTAAAGCCACCGCAAAGGGCAGCCATAGATCCGCTTTCAAAAGTTTCTTTTCTCTCCTCACCAAAGTCTCTCAAGTGAGTGTGAGGGTCAAAAAAACTTGGGGCTAAAATCAGTCCATCAGCATCAAATATATTTTCATCCTTAACTTCTAAATCCTTGGCCATGGCCTTGATAGTCTTTCCACAAATTTGTATATCTAAAACTTCATCAAGCCCTTGCAAGGGATCAATAACACGAGCATTTTTAATTAGCATAGAACAACCTCCTATAGGACATATACCCATAGTGGATTATTTTTAAAATTATGTTATAATAACAAGTGGAGGTATCTTATGACAAAAAACGCATGGTTAAAATTAAATGAAACAGAAAGAAAAGAAGTTCACAGCTTTTGTGACGGCTACATTGATTTTTTAAATGTTGCAAGAACAGAAAGACTTGCCAACATCGAAATCATTCGTCAAGCAGAAGCCAAGGGCTTTAAAAACATTGAAGAAGTTGACCGCTTAAAGGCTGGAGACAAGGTTTATGTAGACCAAAAAGGCAAGGCTGTATTGATGTTTGTTATCGGTAAAGAGCAAATCGAAAACGGCCTGCACATAGTTGGATCACATATCGACAGCCCACGCTTAGACGTCAAGGCAAATCCACTTTATGAAGATTCAGACGGAATGGCAAAATTAAAAACTCACTATTATGGTGGAGTTAAAAAATACCAATACGGCACAATTCCTCTAGCAATTCACGGCGTCCTCTTTAATAAAGACGGCGACAGAATTGAAATCAACATTGGTGACGATGACAAAGATCCAGTTTTCTGCGTATCAGACCTTCTAATCCACCTATCCAAAGACCAAATGGCAAAGACAGCCAGAGAAGCTCTGACAGGTGAGCAAATGAATGTCATCATCGGCAACATTCCTGTTGAAGGCAAAGACGAAAAAGAAGCTGTTAAAGCAAATATTTTAAAATTAATCAAAGACAAATACAATTTTGAAGAAGAAGATTTCAAAGTTGCAGAACTCGAAGTTGTGCCAGCTGGCAAGGCTAGAGAAATGGGACTCGACCGCTCAATGATTCTCGGCTATGGCCACGACGACAGAATTTGTGCCTACACTTCCCTTCAAGCAATCCTAGAAGTTGAAAACCCAACCAAGACTGCCCTTTGCATCTTTGCTGACAAAGAAGAAATCGGCTCAATGGGCAACGCAGGTATGGCTTCATATATGTTTGAAAATGCAGTTGCAGAAGTTGTTGCAAGACTTGGTAACTACTGCGAACTCAAGGTTAGACGCGCACTCAAAAATTCAAAAGTTTTATCTTCAGACGTAAGCGTTGCTTATGACGGAGACTTCGCAGAAACTTGTGAAAAAATGAACACAGCCTTCCTTGGAGGCGGTATCGCCCTTGTAAAATACACAGGCTCAGGCGGAAAAGGTGGTTCAAATGACGCCAACGCAGAATTCCTCCAAGAAGTCAGAACAATCTTCAACGAAGGAAATATCGTATGGCAAACAGGCGAACTTGGCAAAGTTGACCAAGGCGGCGGCGGAACAATCGCCCTACTCTTATCAAAATATGGTGCAGAAGTTGTAGACTGCGGACCAGGACTATTAAGCATGCACGCCCCACACGAAGTAGCCAGCAAGGTAGACACCTACATGTGCTACAAAGCCTACAAGGTATTTATGGATAGATAAAAATTTAAAAATAAAATTAAAATGGCTATAAGCGTCAAGCTCATAGCCATTTTTTTATTTGCGTTCATTTTTACTAGAGTCTCAGCAAAATAAATTCCCCTTTATAATATTTTCCAAACAAAAAAGACGGTGCAAAATTAATCTCACCGTCTAAATTTATTTTTTCTTTAATTCAATTATTACAAGCTCTGGTCGGTTAAAAATCCTGGGCACACGAGTGGATTCTCTGGCGAGTCCTCGACTGACGATCATCTGGCTGTGGTCAAAATTATACAAGCCTCCAGCGTAAGATGGCAGCCAACCTTCATCAGGGGCAAAGAATCCGTTTAATATATAGGGAATCCTCCACTGACCTCCGTGGGCGTGGCCGCATAGAATCAAGTCAAAATTATATTTTAAATACTCGTCTACAAAGGCCGGTCTATGGGCAAGCAAAATCGTAAAGAGCTCATCATCTTTATTAGCGCCAAGATCCTCCAACTGGTCGTAGAGATCTTTTTCCTTGTCTGTAAATCTTTTCACATCAGGATCGTCAACTCCTGACAAAGAAATTGTCTGACCATTAATATTTATTTTACTAGTCTTTCCATCCAAAACTTCAATATTGTTCTCTCTAAGCCAATCCAACATTCCATCCACCCGTCTGGACCAGTACTCGTGGTTGCCAGTTACATAGTAAATCGGATATTTATTTGAAATAGCCTGCAAAAATATCTTTGTATTGTCATCGGGAATCTCATCATCAAAAATATCCCCACCCAAAAGAACAATATCAGGCTCTTCGCTATTCACAGCATTTATCAAAGTCTTTTGACCTTCCCCATACTTGCAGGAATGCAAGTCCGTCACCAGGGCAAGCCTAATAGGCGAATGAATCTTGTCCGACTCGATTACGTAATGAACCGTCTTTAAACGTACATCAAAAGCCGCAAACAAAAATGCTATCAGTACAATCAAGCCAAAAATTCGCAAATATTTTTTCTTATTATTTTTCTCCATCAAATCTCCAAATGTATTTTTTACTCAATTCTACTCAACTTTACTCAACTTTACTCAACTCTGCTCAACTCCGCTCAACTCTGCTCAACTCTGCTCAACTCTGCTCAACTTTACTCAACTTTACTCAACTTTACTCAACTTTACTGCAAACTATAGTTTTTAAAAATTAATTTTATAATATTGTGTGCTATCATTTATTGAAGTTCCATACCATTTTAATAAGCCATTGCTTTCCATTTTTTTAAAGTCTTCCTACAAAATGTACTACCTCTTCCTGTAATTTTTGACGCTAATTTAGTTGTCATTTTTCCTCCGCTATTATACATATAGTGAAGTATTGATTTTTCATGAATACTTAATTTATAAAATTCTTCTTCTGGAATTAAGTTTTTAATCTTATCATCAGTTCTTAAAGTTCTATTTAGTACATTATTTTCTAAAACTAAAAGTACATTTCGGTTTGGTTCAGAATATATGGGCTCTTTTAAAAACAATTTTTCCATTTCCGAATATATCCTTTTAACACCTTCGTTCATTTCTTTAACCCAACCAAACTCGGACAAAGTCCTAGCTATCCTAGGATTTCTTGAATATCTTTGATTTAAAATATTCTCTATAGTAACAATATTAGGCAATAAACCTGGGCTAAGTATTTCCAATCTATCATCAAAAATTAAAACTTTTATATGCTCTCCACGAATAGAATAATTTCTATGAGTCAAGGCATTCACAATGCCTTCAAACCAAGCAAATTCTGGATACTCTGGCATTATTTTAAATTTCCCATCCATATCCAAATATTGAAATTCACGTAACTGTGTATTTATGAATTCCCTAGCCTCTATTATTATTCTTGGTATAGGGCCATCAAAAGTTTTCTCCTTAACAATATTTATACCTTTACCAACATTTTGATTGTTCCCGATGTATCTAATTACTCTTAGCCTAGCTTGTGGTAAAAATTTAGTTGGATTCTTCCCGAATAAAAGTATTCCTGCATTTGTAAGATTATCATTAATCATTAAACTCCTAGCCTTTAAAACTTCTTCATTAGAAAGATAAGAGATATCCATAATATTCTTATAATCATTTAACAGCTCTAAATCAATGTCATTAATGCCCGACCTCAATGCCGGCTCATCTTCGAAATATCTTTGACCTCTATCATATTGCAACTGTAAAATTTGTTCAAAATTTAATTCTATTGACTTGTCATTTTGCCTAAGATAGACCTTTCCATCATATGATTTTACAACTCTATCTGATGAAATATCCACAGATATAATTAATATATTATCATCTTCACCCTTCTTATTTTTTACAGGCAAAACCTCAAAATTTGGCATTATTGGTGTTTCTCTCAGCTCAGTTATAAATATATTCCTATACTCATCTATATCATGAGCTTCATTGTAATTAAAACCAGAAACCACCCCGTTATCTTCTATTCCAATTATTAATTTCCCGCCTTCAGCATTGGCAAATGCGACCAAATGTTTTAAAATATCTATCGGTCTTATTCTTGCACTTTTTCTATCTAAGTACTGATTTTCAGGTTCAAAACAATAAATCTATAGGTCTTTCTTAATTTTAGAATTCATCATTATACCTCCACAAATTTATTTTACCATAAAACTGTTATCTATATAACTTCTAAGTATAAGATTACATATCATTTTAACAAGCAAATCCTATAAATTTCTAATTTATTACTTTTTACAAGTTACTATAATTGCAAAAATTAAAAATTATTTTATATAATATAATCTAGATTTCTTGCCAAAACTACATCGTAGGAATTTTGATATACCGGAATAGCTTTAATTTTTAGTAGTTCATCGATAAGCTCTATTCTCTCATCATCCTTAATATCATTTATTAATACCCTCGACATAAATAACAAAGTACCAATACCAATTGTTTGAAATAACTCCATAGTTCTCGATAAAAAATACTTTACAGCTTGTATCTTACTGCTATTATTATCTATAGAATCATAAAAATGAAAATTTTCTAATATGGCTACAGATCCAATTGCAGTAATATTACTACAATAGTTCTTATATGATGCTACCGTAAATTCAAGTTCCCCTGAAACTGAGTCTGCAATATCATAGACATCTTCCATATCATAAGAATTAATTACTATGAAGTCAATCTTTATTAAATCTATATAACAATCTCTATTATCTATATAATCATAATAAGAAAATTTTATATTGCCCTCTAGGAAGTCCATATCATAGCTTTCTTCTAATTCTATTTTAGCAGTAGAATCAGCAAACTTCTCTAAAAACTGATTTAATTGTCTCTTCATCTAAACCTCCATATTCTGTTAGCATTAAACATTTAACATATCTAGCTAATATATCTTGGTCAATAATTTCTCCTTGAAATGCCAACACAAATAAATTGTCAACACAAACTGAGTCATTTTTAAACTCATAAATCTTTTCAAGCTCAAACTTATTCAATAACTTGATGTTATCTATTTTAACTGAGTTCTCCCTCGTAACAAATGATATATAATCTGTTTCTAGTAAACCATATAAATACAAATGTGGGAAGTACATTTTATTTTTTTCTTCAATTTCATAATTAAAAACCATTTTATTGTTTTGTGATTTGCCAATGTTAAACTCTATATGGTCAATAAAATTACTCAATATATTTGCTACATTCCGAATGTAATTCCAAATATATTCGGACAATGATAAACAATCTTCTTTTGATGGTGGAGATTCATTGTCATGTTCTATTAAATTTCTTAATTTCAAATACTTATTTAATGTTAGTGTTTTAGTTATCTGAAAGTACTCTAAATCACCTAAAAAATCATTGGGCTTCTCTTTTAAGCTATGTTTTATTTTATCAATAGCTATTTTTTTCTTCAGTTCTAAAGATGCAACATTAAAAGCTCTTTTCAGTGACAAAAATCCTTGATTCAATTTTTCTGTATTTCCATCACTTAATTCAATAGTATTATTTGCTTCCTGCCATATGACATATGCGCTGTCCAAGTCCTCTGTTGTACCCTTAGCAGATACTATTCCAGTCGATTGTTCATCAAATATATTTAAATCAATCCATATGTTCTTTAAAATATTCTCATTCATAATCTTTCCTCTCTATTTCTTCTAAGCCAATTTCTTTCAAGTACTCATATATTCCATCGTAAAATTCTGGTTTCATTGTTTGGTCTTGCTCATCTCCGGTAGGTACAAATATAACAAAACCTTGGCGAGCTCTTGTTAGTAAAACACGGTAGGCATTTTTTAAATATAAAACGTTGTCTTCTTTATTAACATTTTGCCACTTAGTGCCTTTAAAATTGTAGTATTCAAAATTATTGCCATTAAATCTTAAATTAGCATCCCAGCACACTATACTCCAATCTAATTCTAAACCCTGAATTTCAAACTCTGTAGCAGTTTCTTCTAAAAAATATGAGGACCTAATATCTTCTTTTCCATTTAAGAACCAATTGGGTGCATTTATTTTATTATCCACCCAAATCCCATACTTACGTAATCTTTTGGCTCCTGAGCTTGCAGTTAATCCGTATCTTTGAGAGCCCAAGGATTTTTTTAAGATCCATTGTTTTGCTTGGTCCAAATTTCTAGTTATAACGATCGGATATTTATCTTTAAATCCTTGATACAGATTTTTCACTCTTTCTTTGTCAACATCTAATAAAGCTTTTACAAAAGACGAGACATTTTCACTTCTAAATGAACGTAAAGATACTCCCAAGTGAAGTTCTTCTTTAACTTTATAATTTAAACCTTCTACTAGATTTTCAAATGGTTTTCCTTTTAAATATTCTTCATCAGTTATCTTGTCTGACATATAAACATCCCAATTTGGAAACTTGGTTTTTAATGCTGTAAACCAACCATATATGCCATCAGATTCTCCCTTGTTTATTTCTTGTCCCCCTCCGATTAAGCAAATAATAGTTGACCAATCCTTGTGCCTATCCATTATGCTTATTAAAAATTCAGGCTCAGACATATTGAAGTCTATCTTGCCTTTTTTTCTCTTCATGAAATCTGCCAGATTAGCTTCATCCCATGCTCTTTGCGCCTCATCAAAAACAGTAACTTTTTCAATAGGAGGGCTATCCACAGAAATAGCATCATCTCTAAAGTGATGAATAATCTGTATAAACTCCCTCGATTTTCTAAGTGCATCCCTTTTTGTGGTCTTGTTTCTTTTTACATCATCTCTTGCTAAAGCTTCCTGCAAAACATCCACAAGTGGTCCATTACCAGATAAGAATACTGCATGCTCATTTTCGTCGGCCTTCTGACGTTCAATTGCGATATTCAATCCGGCCAACGTTTTGCCTGCACCAGGAACACCCGTTATAAAGCAGATTGATTTTCTATTATTTATTTTACTATATTCTATAATTTCATTTATTGCCTGAGTAGTTTGATTTAAATTTTTTGCACTTGCATCACTTCTCGAAATATCCGCGACTTTATGTCCAGTATATAAGGCTTGTGCAGCTTCTATTATTGTTGGTGTAGGCATATAAATTGAATTGATCCAATCAAGCTCATCAAAGTCAATTTTTTTGTATTTTTGACAAACTGCTTCAATATAAGTAATTAATCCTTTTCCATTACAACAATGTACATCTAAAATATTTTCCTTTAACTCTGTTATTTCTGTTACATTGTTTTGAGCTTTTGTGCAAATTAATATAGGAACCAGAAGTTTATTATGACTTTCCTTATGAAAATAGTGAAGATCAAGAGCATAGTCAACAACTTGTTCGATTGCATCATTTGAAAAAGATTTAGATCCTATTTTAAATTCTATTAAAAAAACTATACCTTTGTATAAAATAACATTGTCTATTCTTTTGCCTATTCTCGGAATTGTATACTCAAATAAAATATGACCCTGATTAAAATTTTTTAGCTCACTTTTTAGAATTTGTATCTCACTCTTCCAAGTATTCTTTTGTAAATCATCAGAAGCAAATTGATCATTAGAGGTTATTTCTCCAAATATAGATATTTCATCTTTATTCTTAAAATCTAAAATGCTACTTGAGTAATATGCTCTCTTCATTTAAACCTCTCTAATAAAAAATATCCTTGTTCTTAATTTAGCTTCCCTACTTCCTTGTCATCTTAGCTATACATTCCACGCCACTTGTACCTTTGAACATATCGATTACATATATTTCTTCGACATCGAAAGTGTCTTTTAGGATTTTTAGGTCTCTAGTAAATGTTCCCAGGTCGCAACTCATATAGATGAGTTCTTTTTTGCAGGTTTTATTTATTCCTGCAATTACATCCTTGTGGAGGCCGGACCTTGGTGGGTCGATAATTATTGTATCGTAGGCTTTGGTATTTGTCCGCATATAATCGGCCGTGTCCTTACAGATAAATTTTGTATTTTTTATTTCATTTAACTTAGCGTTGTCCTTGGCGTGGTTGATGGCGGATGAATTTATTTCAACACCCGTTAGTGTCTGGGCGTTTTTGCCCACATAAAGGGAAATAAAACCAACTCCGCAGTAGAGGTCCAAGACTTCTCCTCTTGCCTGGTCGCCGATTATTTTTAAAGCGTGGGATGCTCCTGACTTGGAGTTTTGAAAAAATCCATCTATGTCATGGGCGTATTTTATCCCTTGGATTTCTAATATTGGCAAAGTTCCCCAGTGGCCATTGATATCTTCAACCCCATCTATTTTCTCGCCAAAATACTCGCCGTCAGTCGCCAAAAATAATCCATTGTCCGCCTGCCTTAGGCTAACATAGGTCGCGTTTTTTAAAAATTTTGGCAGAGTTTCTATAAAGTCTTTGTGGCCAAACAATATTTCTAGGTCTGGCAGGTAAATATCGTTGGTCCCTCTGGAATGCAAACCGATTTTGTCTCCGTCAACATGGAGGCGGATTTTATTTAGCTTGTAATCATCGCTAGCCACAGCTTTTACATCTATGTCTAGACCAACTTTTCTCTTGATGTTAAAATCCACCATATTCTTTTTTAATTCTAGCTGATAGTCTTCGTCAAGAGGATAAAGGGGATAAGCTGAGCCCAGTGGATTTTTAGTAAATTTTCTCCTATCAGAATACTGGATAAATTCTTTTACCTCAGCCTCGTCATAATTTTTCTTTTCATTAACTAAAAAATACTCCACCAAATCTCCTGGTAGAGCATCTTTTACAAAAACTGTTTTACCGTCTCTAATTACACCCCTGCCATCGGTTGAGATATCTACAATTTGTCCGCGCATTAAAAATGCCCCAATCTATAAACTGTATTTTCCATTAGCGATAGGTCGACAACTCTAAAGTCATCATGGACACTCTCTAGCCAGTTAGGTGTTGCTTCGTTGTTTTGAAATTTTTTCATAGTTTGAATGGCCCCTTCAATTATCATCAGGCTATCTGAGTCTAACTTTGAACCCTCTTCAAGCATAACAGATTTGTATGGAGTTTCATTTGGCTTAACCGAACCGCTAAGTGGATGGGTCAAAAGCTTGTAGCCCTTGTGAACCATGTCTCTAATGGTTGTTAGAACCTCCATATAAGTTTTGTTATCATCAATGTAAACAAGATTAAATTCATTTTCAAATTTGTCACGCACATAAGGATTGTTGGTGACAATTATATTTTTACTTTTCATAAATCCTCCTTATAATTTATCTGCAAGATCTATAATTTTTTTAAGTCTATGGTTGATACCCGACTTTGTCAGCCTACCGCCCATAAGTATAGAAAGTTCGTTCAAACTGGCATCAGGATTGGCCAGTCTCAAAAGCCCGACATCATACAAATTTTTATCCAGGTCTTCAAAGGCTCCCATTTCTTGGAGTTTTTCTATTGCCTCGATTTGCTTTAAGCCTGCGGCTATAGTTTTGGTCATGTTGGCCGATTCGCAATTTACCCGACGATTCACATCATTTCTGGTAGCATTTAAAATCAGGCTGTCTTCAAATACCAAAGTACTTTGCACAGCTCCCATTAAAGTCAGCATATCCGAAATGGCATTTCTCTCTTTTATATAAAGAATTATATTGTTTCGTCTCAAGGTGAAACCACATTTTATACCCAGGCTCTCTATGAGCTCTTGGCCCAACCCTGCCTCATTTAAATATTTAAATTCAATTTCCAAGTGGTAGCTCTTATCTGGATCACTGACCGAACCATTGGCAATAAAAGCCCCCCTTACAAAGGCCCTTTTTAATTGATTGTCAGATTTTTTTATAAAATCTCCAAGCTTAAAGATTGAGTCAATATAAACATGGTTTTTTCTTGGTCCTCCAATCTTTATTTTAAAATCATCTGGCGAAGAAAAATTTTTTATACGATTCAAATACTCCTCGTCACATTTGCCCTCGATAGATTTTTGGGCCATGGCATTTTTGCTAGCCAAATAACCCATTAGCTCGCACAGGTCCTCGTCGCTTCTATTAGACTCATAAGTAAATAATTCATTTTTAACAGTCTGTGTAAAGTTAGCCATTTTTCTCTAAAGTTTTAAAAGCCTTTCTAACAATATACCTTTCGTTTTCATAAGCCAAGAGCTTTTTGGCCTCATCCATTGAAATAAATTCCGTATGGACAAAGCCCTCTTTCCTTTGAGGTTTGGCATCAAAGCTGGTCGCCTCCATCAAATACCATTTGACCTTTTTGGGATAGGACTTGCCCTTGCCAACATTCATCTTGTAATAGACCGTATCTATATACTTGATAATCCTTGCGTCAATGTTGGTCTCCTCTTTTACTTCTCGCAAAGCAGTCGTTTCCCAGGACTCGCCTTCCTCTACTCTACCCTTTGGCAGGCAATAGTAGCCGTTTTTCTTTTGTAAAATCAAGAGTTCATTATTCTTATTAATAACAACTCCTCCGCAAGAAATAACCATGGCACTCCCTAAAATAACATAAATAATTTATACAACAAATTCGCAGCGATACCTGCGCAAATTCCACCAATAGTGTGAGACATAATCGCCTTACCTGTAAGTTCTTTAGCTCCCAGTGAATCCATCATTGCAACGTGGGTTGATAAATATCCACTCCAACACATGCAAATTGCGGTGAAAACTGCTATTTCATTAGCAGTAATTGAACCGGATTCAATAAGGCCTGGCACAAGTCCCATAGCAGCACCAGCGCTTCCAAGAGCAGTAATAGGCACAGCAATACTGGATGGATTTTGAAAACCAAATAGCGGACTCAAAATAAAGGAAAGTTTTTCTCCCAGCCATGGCAAAAAAGCCACGCCTTCATTGGCCGCCCCAGTATAACCTTCTGGTCCAGGACCGTTTGTAAGCAAGAGTACCAGCGAACATATAACTACAACGCCAGGAATAATAGTTAGACCCATGTCTACACCATTTTTTCCCCCTTCGAGGAGAGAGTTTATAGCCCTGCCTCCAACGCTGCCTTCTCTAACTACTCTTAGCTTTCTATTTTCAAGTTCTTTGAAGTCCAAGGATGAATCTTCTGTTCCATAATAAGCTTTGGTAAAACGCATCATAATGCGAACACTCACAATGGAGCCAATAATTGCTCCCAAATTTCCAACCAAAGCTGCTTTTATAGATCCATCAATCTTCAGCCCCATCATAGTTGATGTAATAATTAAACCCATACCAAAGGAAGTTCCTATATTTGTAAGGGCTGGTAGCTGGTAATTTTTAAAATATCTGACAAAGTTTTGGTCTTTGGCCAAGGATAATATTGCAGGGTTGTCCGACATATAACAGGTAAGTACACCAAGGCTGGCGGCTCCCGGCAAATCGTAAAGTGGTCCCATCAGCTTAGATAAGAGTTTATCAATAAGGGCGATTACCCCAAACTCTCCCAGTATCCCTGACAAGGCGCCTGCTATAACTGCAACGCCCATAATGTAAAAACAAACATCCATAATCATGGCATAAGATGATTGCATAATGGTGTTTATCATATTGATTACACCCATCTTGTGACCAATCAAACCAAATATAGTTGTAAAAATAACTATAAAAATAATAACTTCCCTGCCCACAGCAGGAACTAATTTATGTTTCTCATCCATAACTTCACCTCATGACATTATTTTATCATTAATATTAAAATAAGTAAACAATCAAATAAAAAAGAACCCTGCATCCGCAAAGTTCTCTTGGTTAAAATCTTTTATTTTTTTAAAGCCATCCATCTATAAAATACTTTTGCAATATATTTTAAAAAGCCTCCAGCCGCTCATTTACAAAAAATTTTAGCATTTTGTTTTTAAAAATTTCCAGCCATTCATTTGCAAAAAATATTAGCATTCTATTTTTAAAGATAATCGACTGGTCATCTGTAAATTTTTTTAAGATAAATAATAATTTATAGCCTCATTTATATTTTTAAATTCTACAATCTTTGCATTCTTGGCCTTGATCTTGGCAGATGTTTTTGGAATTGCAATTTCGCTAAAGCCAAGTCTGTCCGCCTCGTTAATTTTTGTCTGTAAGCCTTCGGTCTTTCTAACCTCGCCTGTCAAAGATATGTCACCAATAAAGACCACGTCTTTTTTAATTGGCCTGTTGTAATAGCTGGATGCCAGACTCATTATAATGGCAAAGTTTATACCAGGATCAAAGGTTTTTAGTCCTCCGACCGCTTTTAAAACCACATTCATATCAAAAAGTTTTAGCTTCATCTTGTCTTCCAAAATCGAAATCATAATATTTAATGAATCTTTTTTGATAGAATCCGTTATCCGCGACGGATATGGAGTGAAAGTTTTATTCATAAGGCTTTCAACTTCCATTACAATGGCCCTGGTACCTTCTTTAATAACGCCTAGGCTCGATCCCTTAACTGGCTCTTCACGTGTGGTCATAAAGTATTCACTAGGATTATCTATGGACTTCATACCCGATTCTTCCATGTAGAAAAATCCAATTTCTCCTGTTGACCCGTAACGATTTTTGGTCGCCATCAAAGTCCTAAGTGGATCTCCAGCCTCACCCTCTATATATAAAACTGTATCCACCAAGTGCTCAATGCTCCGTAAGCCTTGGAGCTCATCGGCCTTATTCATCTGCCCAACCAAGAAAACCATCTTTGGTTTTTCTGTATTCTTGGCAAGCTCAACACACTTGTAGGCGCACTCCAAACTTTGAGTTGGACTGCCTGCCCGACTTGGCAAATATTCGTCCAAAACAAAAGTCTGGATGGAGTCGACAATCAAAGCGTCCACATCTAAGTCTTCGGCCTTGGCCACAACAGCGTCCAAAGAATTAGTCGCCATTATATAAAGGTCCTCGCCAATATTTTCTATAACGCGTTCGGCCCGTTTTTTAATTTGACTGCCCGATTCTTCGCCGCTGGCGTACAAAACTTTGTAACCCTCTTCAACCAAAGCATTTGAAAGTTGCAGAAGCAAGGTGGATTTACCGGCGCCAGGTCTAGCCGTAACAATAGTCACGGAGTCTCTAACGATTCCGCCGCCCATTACCCTGTCCAGCTCCTTGATATTAGAAATCACGCGATCACTGTTTACGCTTTCAATTTCTTTTAGCTTTTGAACAGTGGCCTGGTGGGTGGTGGATTTTTCGTGAACGGGCTGGCTATTGTCAACTTCCACCAAAGATCCCCAAGACCCACACTCAGGGCACTTGCCTAAATATCCTGCGGACTCATAGCCGCAGTTATCACACTTGTACAGATTGTTTCTCTTCATCCTTTATCCTTTTAATTTTAACTTGGCCGTCCTCATAATCTACGAGGATCTTATCGCCTTCCAAAACTTCTCCCTCAATAATCTTTTCGCTCAAATTATCTTCAAGTGCAGTTGTAAGAGCCCGTTTAAGTGGCCTTACGCCAAAGACATCTGAGTAACCGACCTCAGCAATATGATCGACAAAGGCGTCTGTAACATCCACCTTGTATTTATCACTCACACGAGATTTGATATCTTCGATTTCCAGACGGGCAATCTTTTTAACATTGTCCTTTGAAATCCTATCAAAGACAACTATCTCATCAATTCTATTTAAAAATTCTGGCCTAAATGTATCTTTTAAAGCTTTGTTAACCTTGCCCTTGATGGATTCAAATTCGGAAGAGGCCCCTTCCATAAATCCGATTGAATTTTGTTTTTCAAGTTGGCTGGTGCCGGCATTTGAAGTCATAATTATAACTGTGTTTTTAAAATTAACTTCCTTGCCCTTGCTGTCAGACAGCCTGCCTTCTTCTAGAATTTGTAGAAGGGCATTGAAGACATCTGGGTGGGCCTTTTCAATTTCGTCAAACAAAATAACTTGATAAGGCTTCCTCCTAACATTTTCTGTGAGCTGACCACCTTCTTCAAATCCTACATAGCCCGGAGGCGATCCAATTAGTTTAGAAACCGAGTGCCTTTCCATATATTCACTCATATCTATAACTGTCATGGCGTTTTCGTCACCAAATAGTTCGTATGAAACCCTCTTTGCCAAATAAGTTTTACCAACTCCAGTTGGTCCAACAAAAAGCATGGACGCAATCGGACGGTTAGGATTTTTAAGTCCTGCCTTAGACCTTTTAATGGCCTTATCTATTACATCGATTGCTGGATCTTGGCCAATGACTTTTGCCTTTAGATTATCTTTAAAGGTCCTGAGCTTTTCCAGTTCAGTTGAGGTCATATCGCTTACAGGAACCTTTGACCACCTGCTTACAATGGTCTCAATCATAGGTGTGTCCACGATATTTTTTGTATTTTCAACCGGCCTTGGGCTGTCGCCAATCCGTGCCTCGATTATTTTTTCTTCGTCTCTTAACTTGGCGGCTCTAATAAAATCTTCATCGCCAATGGCCTTCATCTTTTCATCTTGGATTCTCAGAAGATTTTCCTTTAGGATATCCATATCATCCTTGACCTTGACCTTGGTCCTGGCCTTACTCATGGCCTCGTCCATTACGTCGATGGCCTTGTCTGGCAAAAATCTTTCGCTCAAATATCTCTTGGACAGGGTTACTGATTTGACAAGGGCTTCATCGGTAATCTTTACATTGTGATAGCGTTCAAAATCTTCCTTAATTCCGCGTAGAATTTCTATTGACTCCTCAACGCTTGGCTCTTCGACTACAATTGTTTGCAGCCTGCGCTCAAGAGCTGAATCCTTTTCTATATATTTTTTATATTCATCAAAGGTAGTTGCACCTATAATTTGAATGTCACCACGAGCCAAATAAGGCTTTAGGATATTTGACGCATCCAAAGAGCCTTCGCTGCCACCAGCGCCTACAATATTGTGAATTTCATCTATAAATAAAATCATGGACTTGTCCTTGCTTGCGCGTTCCAAAAGCTTCTTGATCCTGCTTTCAAAATCGCCCCTGTACTTGGTCCCTGCAACTAGGGAAGTCATATCGACCATGTAGACATTTTTGTCAGCCAAATAATAAGGCACTTCGCCCTTTTCAATGCGTTCAGCCAAGCCATAAACAATGGCCGTCTTACCAACGCCAGGCTCACCGATTAAAGTTGGATTGTTCTTGGTCCTACGAGATAGAATTTGAATCATCCGTTCAATTTCTTCTTCCCTGCCAATAACAGGATCAATCTTACCAGCCTTGTACCTATCGTTTAAATTTATCGTATACTCTTCAATTGATTCATCATCAGAAAAATCATCGTCATCTTCAGAAACAATGGACCTGATAAAAGCATTTTCATCAAAGCCCAGAGTGTCTATTACCATCTCCGTCATATCGTACTTGTCACTAATGGCACAAATAGCAAGAACTTCTGGACTTACATCGTCCAAGGCAAAATATTCTGCACGTTTCTTGGCTTCAAACATTAAAATATTTCTGGCCCCTTGGGCATAGCCTTCAGGCTTTGTGTAGTCTCCCTGACCAACCAAGTCATAGAGGGCCTGCCTAAAACGCCTATAGGTCATCCCGTATTGGGCAAAGGCCTGCTTAACTTCTGAATTATATTTTAAAAGTGCGAGCACAATGTGCTCACTGCCCAGGTTTTTTGCCCCCAGGCTCTCCGCTTCCTCATGGGCAAGCTGGATTATACTTTTGGCATCTTGATCAAAATTTGTTAAATCAAACACTGTCTCACCTTCTTATAATAGTTCAAAAATCTTTTTGTAATAATATTTTTCTAGTTCTTCATTCATAATGCCCTTGGTCTTTAAATGTTCGGGCTGGGTGTTTACCAGGAGAGAATTAATTTTTTCCGCTTCAATTCTCTCGCCAATGGCTTCCTTGTAAATAGTTATGTCGTCCACAACTCTGAGGAAGTCTACAAAGCTCACAGCTTCCATGGCCTTATACTTATCAATTCTATCCTTAATATAGGAAATAAATTCCTCGTCTCCTTTTAGGTCTTCCCTCTCTGCGGTTTCCATAATGCAAAGCTCTTCTACAATATTTTTCATAAAATTTAATTCTTTTTCAATATTGCCCTTGGAAATCATCCTCAGTACAAAAAATGCAGATGGCCTTGACCCACTGTTAAATGGCAATAACATAGCCCCTGGCATCTTCATTATCTTCTTTATCAAGGTCAAAATCCTGTTCTTGTTCATCATAGCCGGCAGGTGCAAGAGGACATCAAAAACCAAACCATTGCCACAAAGGGGAGTGGTTGCAGTCAGATATCCAAAATTCCTGTCCTTTTGAAAGGTAAAATTACTTGATAAATTCTTTTCAATAGGCTTTAGCTTCTGATAAGCGCTATCCCAAGAATCTGCCTTGGCGCTCATCAGAATGTGGTCAACATCATTTATAATAATAAAAATATTTTCCTCTTCATTATAGAGAATTGATGGATCAGTCTCTTCTGTAATATTCATGGACAAGAGATTCATCTCTTGGATAAAATTAATCTCATCCTGCATATTCCTATAGGAAGGAATGTATTTTAGAGGAACTTCCACCGCGCCAGCTGCGCTTATGATCTTGTCCCTGAGCTCAGTCCGCTCGTTCCAATTCATCTTCTCTACATACTTATAACCCGACACATTGCGGATCAGGTCTACATTGTAACCACTAATAATCATTCTATATTCTCCATCATGGCCTTGATTTCTTGGGCCCTCTCATAGTCTTCAGTTCTAATCGCTATATCCAATTCCTTCTTCAAGTCATCTAGATAAGATTTCTTTGAATTTTCCCTTGTAGTCGGCATAAGGTTTTTGCTCTTCAATAAATTTTCAATTTCATTTTTAAAGCAGGAATAGCAAACCTCACAGCCAGCCATTTGCGTAATTTTTAATTCACTCAGCTTGGTTCCACAGTTTGGGCAGGTAATCTCATTAATATCCTTCTCTTCCATGGAGTTTTCCAATTCCTTAATCAGGTTCATAATCTGATTGTTAAAGATAACCTTGACATCAATATTGGAATCTTCACCTATATTAAACATTTCCTTTAACTCTTCAAGAGGAAGCTTTTTAAAATCATCATATTCAAAATTATTAAAATTAAAAAAATTATTCATCTTCACTCTCCTTTGCAAGCACCAGCAAGATATTTTTCAAAATGGATGCCCGGAGCATATTTTTCTCGCCCGGTCTAACATCCAAGCTCCTGTCGCTCAAACTGCTAGCTATAATCGCGGACTCTCTTTTCGTAATAATGCCCGAATCACGGAGAGAATCCAAAATCAAATCCACCTCGCTAGCCGTAACTGAATCACCAATTGTATCCACAAGCATGGATTCAAAATCACTTGTGGTCGTTAAGTTAATCTTCTCAATTGATATATATCCGCCGCCGCCACGTCTACTTTCGATATAGTAGCCCATTTGCGGCTGAAATCTAGTCTCTAAAACATAATTAATTTGAGATGGCGAGCACTTAAATGAATCCGCCAGGGCGTTTCTCCTGACCTCTACATATCCGCCGCTCTCCTCAAGCATCTCTTTTAAAAAATCTTCTATAATATCGGTAAGCCTTGCCAATTAAATCACTCCTTTGACTTTGACTTTCTTTAACTATTAATACCCAGAGGAATTTTTATTTAAACAAGGCCTATTGCTAAATATAATTTACATCTTACAAGTCTCTTGCTTGTTAAGATTAACTTCAAATCGCAAAAATATTTTAAAAATCTATTCCATGTAAAACTAAGCTTTAAATCCAAAACTTTTTTCAAATTCAATTTCAAATCAAACTTAAACTCAAACGCTTTATCAAAAAAATTATTTTTTTAAATATCCTAAGCATCAAAAATTTATCCTGCAAAAATATTTTTCAAAATAAAATGAATTTATCCAATAAAAAAGCCACCCTTGCGGGTGGCAAAAATAATTTCAAAATTTATTTGTTTTCAAATTGGCTTGTAGCTAATTTAACTCCAGGTCCCATTGTTGAGCAAACTGCGAGTGATCTTAGGTACTTACCTTTTGCGGCTGCTGGTTTAGCTTTTACGATAGCTTCCATAATTGCATCTAAGTTTTCCTTAAGTTTTTCCTCACCAAAGCTCTTCTTACCAATGATGGTGTGGATGATGTTTGATTTGTCAAGTCTGTATTCAACTTTACCAGCCTTAACTTCGTGAACGGCCTTTGCAACATCCATTGTAACTGTACCACTCTTTGGGTTTGGCATTAAGCCCTTAGGTCCTAGAACCTTACCAAGTCTACCTACAAGACCCATCATGTCTGGTGTTGTGATAAGTGTATCGAAATCAAACCAGTTTTCATTTTGGATTTTTTCAATCATATCTTCAGCGCCAACAAAATCTGCTCCAGCTTCTTGAGCTTCTTTTTCCTTGTCGCCCTTTGCAATTACAAGTACGCGAACTTCTTGTCCTGTTCCGTGTGGCAGAACGATAGCACCACGAACTTGTTGGTCAGCGTGTCTGCCGTCAACACCAAGTCTTGCGTGTAATTCAATTGTTTCGTCAAATTTTGCTGTTGAACCCTTTAATACATTTTGAATAGCTTTATTTGCATCATAAAGCTCAAATCTATCAAATTGCTTAGCAGCTTCTTGATATTTTTTTCCTCTTCTCATTATATTAACCCCCTACTATTGTTCTACTTCTACGCCCATGCTTCTTGCAGTACCTGCAACAAGTCTCATAGCTGATTCAATTGATGCAGCGTTTAAGTCTGGCATCTTGATTTCAGCAATTTCTTTTAATTGAGCCTTTGTTAACTTACCAACTTTTTTCTTGTTTGGTTCGCCTGATGCAGATTCAATTTTAAGAGCTTTCTTAATTAGAACTGCTGCTGGTGGGGTCTTTGTAATAAATGTGAATGATCTGTCTTGGTAAACAGTGAGTACAACAGGGATAATCAAACCTGCTTGATCAGCTGTCTTTGCGTTAAATTCTTTTGTAAATTGCACAATATTAACACCGTGAGGTCCAAGAGCTGTACCTACTGGTGGTGCAGGAGTTGCCTTACCTGCTGGAATTTGCAATTTAACTAATGCTAAAACTTTCTTAGCCATAATTTCCTCCTTAGTATATTGTGGTCCGATAGGAGAGTATCTGCCACACTTTCAAATTAATTAGATTTTTTCAACTTGGTCATAGTCAATATCAACTATATTTTCTTGACCGAACATGTCTACTAATACTTTTAATATTCTCTCTTCTTTTTTAACTTCTTTAACTTCGACTACCTTATCCTTAAAAGGACCAGTCATAACTAAAACTCTGTCTCCAATTTCAACATCGACCGGTTTTTTAGGAATTTCATCAGTCATACCTAAACTCTTTAGCTCGCGATCAGTCAAAGGAACTGGGTCACCCGAAGGTCCAACAAAGCCGGTAACTCCTCTAGTGTTACGCACTAAAAACCAGCTCTCGGTGTCATTTATCATGTTGACAAGCACATAGCCTGGGAAAGACTTTCTGGTCTTTAATTTGCCAGGATTGTTTTTGTCTTGATAAGATTCCATCGGAACTATTACCTCAAAAATATTATCCTTGTAACCTCTGCTAGCAACCATTTGTTCGATAGTCGCCTTAACCTTGTTTTCGTGTCCGCTGTATGTGTGAACCACATACCATTTAGCGTCTTTTCTTCTCTCTTCGTTATTGCCTAACAACTCAGTCATCCTACTTTAAAATCAAACTGTAGACGTAACCAATTCCAAGGTCTAGTAGATAAACTAAGATACTAAACAAAACGCTAAATACAAGCACTGTAAGAGTATAGTTAAATAGTTCTTTTTTTGTAGGCCATGCAACTTTTTTTGTTTCAAGGCGAACGCCTCTTAAATAAGTCGCTAACTTACCTTTCTTATTTGCATTTTCGTTTGCCATTTTAAAATTCCTTTCTACTTGGTTTCCTTGTGAACGGTGTGCTTTTGACAGAACTTGCAGTATTTCTTGAGCTCAACTCTATCAGTTGTGTGAGTCTTGTTCTTGGAAGTTCTGTAATTTCTTTGTTTGCATTCAGTGCATTCCAAAGTAATCATGTCTCTCATCTTTCCACCTCCCGTTTAATGCCCGCACACTTGGGGGCAAAACAATTACACCTAATTATACATTAAATAATTCCGATTGTCAACGCAAAAAGGCTATTTTTCAAAAGTTTTTCTTATTTTATTAAAAATATTTTTTGCAGGCAAAATTTAAATATAAAGTTTTCATTCTCACATTTGAAAAATTATTTTAAAAACCCAACAAAAAAGTTGTGGCCTTTATGTACTGCTCCCTTATTTCCGTGTCCGGATTTAAGGGGGAAATACACTTCTTTACCACAACTCTTTTTATTGTCTTTATGGAGTTATATATTAATAGAAATTTTTTCGACTCGTGTATTTTATTTTTGCCAGCAATATTTTGCTATCTTTTAACTAGGAGGCAATAATACAAATAAATTTACTTACCTGCTGTTACTTTTTCCTTGGCTTCTTTCTTGGCCTTTTCCTTGGCCCAGAGTTCGTCGGCTGTATCCTTCCAATGTTCTGCATACATATCGCACTTGCCACATAGGTGTTCGACGTCTTCGGATTCAATCAAGTCTGTTGACTTTGCTCCAGTTTCCTTGACCATCTTGCGTAAGAGGTCAGGATTTTCTAGCATTGGGCATGGTCTAAAGTGGTTGTCATTAAATGGTTGATTTTCCTTGTAAGCCATAAAGAGTGGTTGAGCCAAAGCGTCCTTGATGGAAACGTCTCTGATATTTGCACTTGAATAGTGGATAAATACGCATGGTTCAACGTCGCCGTTAGCATTAATATGCATGTAATCCTTGCCGCCTGCTATACATCCGTTGATGAGTCTGCCATCGTTTTGGAAATCAAAAGCCACAATTGCAGGATCTGCATCCTTGCTCCTCAATTGGTCAATTCTTTCGACCATGTATTTTCTTTGCTCAGGATTTGGCATAAGTTCGACAACTGCGTCCTTGCCAACTGGCATATAGTGGAAGTACCAAATGAGTTTTGATCCATTGTCGATAAGTAGTTTCAAAAATTCATCGCTTGTAACTGTATCAATGTTTTTGCTGGTGTAGCAAACAGCATTTCCAAACAATAATCCTTCCTCTTTCATAATCTTCATGGCATCGATAACTTTTTTGTAAACGCCTTCGCCGCGTCTGAAGTCATTTTCATCTTCGTAACCTTCAAGACTGACTGCAAAGTTCATGTTGCCAAGTCTCTTTACTTCCTTGCAAAATTCCCTGTCAATCAAAGTACCGTTGGTGAAAATGTGGAAGCAGCAATCGTTGTGCTTTTCGGCAAGCTTGAGCATATCTGCCTTTCTTACCAAAGGTTCACCGCCTGTTACCAGATAAAAATAAATTCCCAGTTCCTTACCTTGTGTAACAATGCTATCCATTTCTTCAAAGGTCAAGTTGAGCTTGTTACCGTATTCGGCTGCCCAGCAACCAATGCAGTGAAGATTGCAAGCACTGGTCGGGTCAAATAAAATTGTCCAAGGCAAATTAGTGCCCAGTTCTTGTCTGTGTTTTTCTCTGACCTTTGATCCGTAAAGTGAAGCCTCATAACCAAAGTTCATAATGGTCTTGTAGAGAATATTTCTGTCGATATTTTGTGCAATGTCGATTCCATATTTTGTCCAACCGTTGTTTGGATCGTCGGCAACCCTGATTGCCTTGTCAAAAGTTTCGTCTTCAAAAACCTTTAATTTTTTTGCATAGCCCATTAGATTTTTAAAAGTTTCTACTGGTTCCTTTTCTAATTTCTTTAATTCATGATTTACAAAAGTTTCTACTGCCTTTTTTTCTGCTGCATCTTTTAAATTCATAAAATCCTCCCTTATAATAATTTACTAGTCAATCTATAATTTATGTAAGTGTATTTATAGATGGCTGTAGAGATATATATCTATCTTTGTTTATATGATATCACATTTATGACCATTGGTCAACTTTTTTCTATTGATTTTTATTAAATTAATGTTAAAATATTAATAGAGGTAAAAAATGAAAAACAAAATCGAAAGAATTGACAAGAGACAAGAGCTTTTAAAAGCAAGCTATGACTTGTTTACAACCATTGGAATTGAAAATACGACCATACAAAAAATAACTGACACAGCTTCAGTTGGCAAGGGAACTTTTTATTTATATTTCAAAAGCAAACAGGATATCAAAGAAGCCCTAATAGCTGAAAAATCGGCTTGGATTTTAACCCGTGCCGTCGAAAGCCTAGACACCCATATAGAATCAAGCCAACTCAAGCTCGATTATTCCGAAAGAATTTTGTATATTGTCGATTATATAATTGAAATATTTATCGAAGACCCCGCCCTCTTGAAATTTATTTCAAAATACCTAAGTTGGGGCTTCATATCTTCACATTACTTAGATCAAAATAATGTAAACCCCCTTAGCCAAATCATAAATTTAATTGAAAAGAAGGAAAACGTTGTCCTCAAAGACATCCGCATCCTCCTCTTCACCATATTTGAACTGGTAAATTCCACATGCTACAATGTAATCCTGGAAGGCCTACCAGTTACAATTGAAGAATACAAACCCTATTTATTTGAAAATATAAAGTTATTAGTAGAAAATTCCATAGATATAAAAAAATAAAAAGCCATCACCCAGTGTTCTGATGCGAGCACACGGGGATAGCTTTTTTAAATATTCTTAATTGATTTAAATACATATTAATTAAAAAATATATTACATAAAAAAATGAGGCCGCAGCCCCACTTTTATTTTATAAAAGCAACTTATAAGTTATTAGTAATTTATGATTCCTATTAAATTACTCTTGCAAAAATTTTTTCAACACTTGTACATGGTTGATCTCTGGATCCTTGGCTGCATAAATCAATATCACATCATCTTCCTTTAAGAGATCTTTTACATGAATTTTAAATTTTGCCGCTTCAGGATTTCCCTCTAGCTCTTCCAAATAAAGTTCGGAAAATTTTTCAAAGTTTTCTGCCTTGTGAGCAAAAAATTTTCTGATTTGTGTATAAGGCGTTATTTCTTTTGCCCATTCAAAGGGCTCTAAACTTTCTTTTTTAATTCCCCTGGGCCAAAGCCTGTCGACCAGGATTCTCCTGCCTTGGCAAGTATCATCTATATCATAGGCCCTGATCATTAGTAATTTTCCAGCCATATTATCATCTCCTAATCTATATAGGTCCTAACTTATTTAAAATGATTTATTATTGTATTAGTTAAATTGCTAATTTTATAATTTTAATGCTTTCCTATTAACAATTTCTTAAATATTCTAAACTTTAAAAACTTTCTTGTTAAAAATTATAATACCCAGATTATTTGCCAAAATATTTTATCAAAAACAAAATTTCTTTAAATCTTATCCTATATGTATTATAATAAAACTAAATTATAAAGTATGTTGTCATAACAACGAAAGGAGAAAAATGGATTATAAATTTTTATCTGAGACAAATTTATTTAAAGGCCTAAGTGAAGATGATATAAAAAAAGTCCTCCCCTGCCTAAGACCAGAGGAAAAGACCTACCAGAAAAACGAAATTATCCTCCACACAGGCGATACCACCAATAAAATTGGCATGGTTTTAAGTGGTGGCGTAAATATTTTTGTAGTTTCCTACTGGGGACAGGGACAAATCTTCGGCCACGTTAAAGCAGGAGAAATATTTGGTGAAAATTATGCAGCCGTCCCTGGCAAAGAACTCCTTTGTGATGTAATTGCTGCACAAAACACAGAAATTATTTTCTTCGATTTCTCAGCCCTTGTAGCAACTTGCCAAAATTCTTGTCCTTACCATAATGATCTTATCCTAAATTTAATAAAGATTGCCGCCAGAAAAAATTTACTCTTCTCTAGCCGGATGATCCACACCAGTTCAAAGTCGATTAGGGACAGGGTCAGTTCCTATTTATCAGAGCAAGCGACAATAAATAATAGCAACCACTTTTCCATACCCTTCAATCGACAAGAGCTGGCAGACTATTTAAATGTGGACCGGTCTGCCCTATCAAATGAACTCAGCAAAATGAGAGCAGACGGCCTCTTGGACTTTTATAAAAATTCTTTTGAATTAAAAAAAATATAAAAAATCCCCTTTGTACTGACCCTTAAATCTAAAAATGGACTTAAGACCCAGTGCATAAAGGGGATTTTTATTTTAAAATTATTTTCTCACTTTTACAAGATTTTTATCCTGTATAGCTAAAGGCCCAGGTGTTTTTTGATTCCATCCATATTTTGCACTAACTCCATAGTGCCCAAATAAGTTCCCTCTCTGTCCCTAAGGGCCAGGTAAGTTACCAGGAAGTCTCCTTCTTTTTTATTCATATAGACCTCAACCTTGTCACGAGCACCCGATTTGAAGTCGTCAATAATTGCACGCACCATTGGCTCAATTTTTGGTGGATGGCAGGAGAAAACATCTCTGCCCAAGGCCATTGCCGGCCGCTTAAATACTTTAGGAACTTCGTTAAAGAATTTATTTATATCATTTGCATCGACAAATGTTATTTCAAGGGGCAGGGTATTTAAAAGAGCGATTAACTCTTTTACCTTCAAGACTCCACCTGGCATCTTGACTTCGGCTTCAAAATCAATATCTCCTTGTTCAGACTTAACAGCTCCCTCCCAAGTGTCATCAATGCCAAAGGCCATGTCATAATCCTTGGAATCAAAATAAATTCCATTCCAATCTTCATCAGTAAAATTAGCTGCGCAAAGTGGAAATAAAATATTTTCTTCCTTATAAATCATTTCCTTAGCCCTATTTACCACCTCTATAGCTTTGGCCTCATCATAGGATTTTCTAAGCTCTCTAAGGCCATCCCTAATTTCATCATCCACCGTCCACATAACATTTGATGGACCAAACATCCCATACTTAACATTTAAAAGCGGATAAATCAAATCGCCCTTCTTGGCATAATGGATAGATAAATCGGATAAGTCCGCCAAGACTTCTGGCCTAGGATCAGCCAGAAAATCTTCAATGACCTTGGCCGCACATTCGTTTTCTTTTGAAAAAGTAGAAATAGGGTGGCCAACAATAGTTTTATAAAAGGCCGCAAATTCTTTTTTATTGGCCCTTTTATCTTCTAAGCTAATACCATTAGCACCTGCCCCATGAATCTCCTCAGCACTCATTCCATGGAAGAGCGAAGAGTGTATATCGCAAAGTTTTTTAATCTTATTTACGGGCATTCCCTCTTTGATAAGCTCTTCTTCTGCGGCCATAATATCAGCTGCATCTACAGATTCAAAGTTTTTCACAAAATCTGCCCTCACATCCTCCAATTGACTCTCATCTTCCAGCCTTAAAAGATAAGATTTTATTAGCTCTTTTCTCCCTGCAGCCTCATCGTCTTTATTTGCTTCGTCTGCTTGTATTCCTAATTGTTGACTAGGCTTAACTCCAGGACCTTCATCAGCACTTAACCCATCAAAGCTAAAGCCATTATTTTTTAAAGCGATGATAATATCAATCATCTCAATCCCCTTAGCCTTGGCCCCCTTAGGTATAGTCATAAACCTCCCTACAGATTTTAACATGGCAGGCTTTTTAATTTCAGAAAACCCCAGCTCGCTCATAATATCTATAAGTTCTGGGTATTCACTGACAAGTTCATAAACACTTTTATTTAAATCAATATATTTCATCTTTACCTCCTTGATTTTTTATTTTTTTATTTTTTTAATCTATATTTTTCTAAATTTTTTCTCCCCATCAATAATAAATAATAGGTGTCTGATATAAAAACAGACTCTGTTGCATTTCATACATTATTTAAATTATGTTTGCACAAATAATTAGTCATAAGAATTTATATAAAAACACGCTCTACTTTGTATTATATTTTTAAAAGTCATTTTTGATTTTGTATAAATCAAATTATGCCTACAAACATAATGCATCATAAAATCTCTGGCGAAAATCTCAAAACTACTTCAAGCTGATTTTTAATTTCAGTTTCAAATTCAGTTTTCTATTTAATTATACACCCAATCAGCAATAATCTATGTTGTTATAACAACATAGATAGAAGTTTTTCCTAGAATTAGAAATATACTCTAAACTCCAGCTAATTATATCCTGCTTATACAGCTAATTAAACTTTGATTATAATATATTATGCTTATTATACGCTTTTAAAAGCTCCAAAATTAGACGACCTTCTTTATTAAAACTAATAAAAACTATAAATACATAAAAATAAAAAGCTAGCTCCCTTATATTTCTTAATTACATTAGCCACAACTTTTTTATTCAACTAAGTGTTTTAAATATCCATAGCCTTCCTTGTCCATATCCTCATAGGGAATAAATCTAAGAGAGGCACTGTTGATGCAATAACGGAGGCCGCCCTTGTCCTTGGGGCCGTCTTTGAAAACGTGGCCCAAGTGTGACTCGCCCGACCTGCTTTTTACTTCTGTCCTTGTCATATTGAAAGAAGTATCAGTATTATATTTTAAAACATCTTCTGAAATTGGCTTTGAAAATGATGGCCAGCCGCAACCGGAGTCAAACTTATCCGTGGATGAAAAAAGTGGCTCGCCAGTTACAATGTCAACATAAATTCCTTTTTTGTAATTATTCCAAAACTTATTGTTAAAAGCGGGCTCAGTTGCACTCTCTTGGGTGACCTTGTACTCTTCGTCGGTCAAAGTATTTTTTATTTGATCATCTGATGGCTTCTTGTAATCGTCCTCGTCAATTAAAACTTGGTTGGCCTTTGACAAATCTATGTGGCAGTAGCCGCCAGGATTTTTATCCAGATAATCTTGGTGATAGTCCTCAGCTTCATAAAAATTATCCAATTTTTCGACCTCGACTACAATCTTTTTGTCATACTTGTCTTGTTCTTTCTTGAGCCTGTCCTCAATAACCTGCCTGTCATTTTCATCTAGATAATAAATACCAGTCCTATATTGGCTGCCGATGTCATTGCCCTGTTTATCCACAGACGTCGGATCAATTACCATGAAGAGATAGCGGATAAGTTTATCCAAAGAAATTTTGTTTGGATCGTAGGAAACCTTTACGGTTTCGGCGTGACCAGTTTCTCCAGTAGACACTTCCTTGTAAGTTGGATCTACAGTCTTGCCATTTGCGTAGCCGCTCACAGCATCGTAAACGCCGTACAGCTTTTCCATATAAGCCTCAAGGCCCCAGAAACATCCGCCAGCAAAATAAATTGTAGACAAGTCATCAGGATTTATATCCTCTTTTGTACCTTTTGATTCTGTTTTTATCTCAGCAATTTTTTCTTGACTTTCTGTCGAACTTCCCTGACATGAAACAAATAAAATCGCCAATACTAAAATTAATATAAGAAATTTATTTTTCATAATATTAAATCTCCTCCGTTAATTTATACCCGCAAAATAATAATACTTAATAAAAAATAAAATATTAATGGCAAGAAAAAATGGCGAGATTTCTCCCGCCAATTTTTATTTCTTTATGAATTGTCTTAGCCTGCTATCATAAATATATTCTATGTTTTTTTCTACCCGAACTCCTCCAGTCCGATTACCCTTATCATCATAAACTGGTTCAATATAACTAGAAGCATTAATATATTTTCCATTTTCTTCATAAAATAAACTTATATTATTACTTATATCTGGAAAATAAGGTTCTTTACCACTAGCACTCATAATATAAGATGTAACCCCAGGTCCATAATTGTTCTCCATAAAAATCAAGTACTTGTCTTTACCTGCATTTATCAATCTATCTGGTATACCAAGGCCCGCACATATCCTTTGATTCCAGTCGTAATTTATATTAACAGACTCAAGCTCATAATTTATAAAATAAAGCTTATAATATTCATCTTCAAGATTAATAATTACATAGGCTTCACGCCTGCCGTCATCATCGTAATCGTCAATAAATATCTTGTCGTAAGGATTATTCATATCATAGCCAAAATTATCTATAGCATAATTTATAAAATCTTCGTCACTAAAAGATTTACCAAAAAAGCTATCTTTTGATGGATTATCATTTTGAATGTCTGACTTACTACTACATTCATCCTTAATTATATCCTTAAGAAACTTTATAATATCTTCGGATCTGGAAACTTTTTTAAAGCCAGAATTTTGCAAGGACCTCATGAGTTCATCACTATATTTATATTTGCTGGTCCTTAGTTCCTCAGTAATCTCATCTACAAATTCCAATGAATATGTTGCTTTTCCACTGGCGTATTTTTTATATTCTGCAATGGTATTATTCATCTTAGGACGAATTGTAGCTTCACTTGCATCTGCATATTCGCCCTCTGTTTCCACAAAATAATTACCTACATAAACTTCAATTTCTTTTAAGTCATTTGACTCCCTATTTAAAAATCCAGGAGAATTTATTTCCTTGAAAAAAGACAGGGATTGATCTTTATAATAATCGTTATCAATAAATTTGCGGTCTTCAAATTTATTATAATATTGCATAAAATATTCGCTCCACCTACCTTCTTCAGTAAGAACATTATAAGGCTTATAAATAAATTCTCCCGTATTGTTATCACTTAATAATTTATCCTTACTGACCTCTGCAAATTGTTCATATGTTATAAGAGAAAAGGCATTGTTTTCATTTTCAGACAAGAACTCGTCTACTAACTTTGCTAGTTCAACTTCAAGATCAAAGTAATCTTGATGTAAATACATGGGCGGATACATAGACGAAAGGTCTAGCATTAAAACAATCCTACATCCATTAGAAATGCTTTCATCCTTATTCAAATTATGTTCCTGATTATTAATTTTATCTACTTCCTTGTCTTTATAAAAATTGGATAAGGCAGATTTGTCATTATGCTCTAGCAAAATCTTATTAATTAAAGATAGATCACTGTAATTTTTAATATATGACTTGGCATAATTTTTATCAGTTAAAATTAATTCTATAATATTCTCGTCATTGTAATCATCAAATTCAACAACTTTAATATCTCTTAGAGCGTTTGTTAGTTCAGATATTTTTTTATTGTCGGCTTTAAAGTAGTCGATTACTTTCAAAGCATTCTCATCTATAACAGTACAAATTGCTTTAGACATGCTAAGATTATTAGTATACCTTGCAACAAGAGCAAGATACATTAAACTTCTCAATTCTTCGAATTTTTCTTCTGAAATTTTCCCATTGCTTTTTGCTTTATAATATTCATTAATAAAATCTAGACGAAAAGTCTCAGATATGAATCCAGCATAGAGAGATTTTTGATATTCTTTGGCAGAAGAAATTTGTTTTGAGGCAATAATATCTACAAAACTCTTTGCTAAATCAAGTCCTATTCCAGGAAGTGATTGATTTAACTCTTTTAAATTAGTAATGTATTTAGGTGAGCTTTTGATTTTATCGCAATTTTTTATAAAACTTTTAACCTGTGGAATCTTTGCTGCAACTTCAACAACTGGATAATATAGAATTGCATCGTAAGCATTTTTATAGAGTTTAACATCTGGATTTTCGTCCTTCTTCCTCCGAAAATATCCTATCAATCCAGCAACTGTGTCATGATCAATATTTGAAATATCAACAGCCCAGCCTATGCAATCCTTACAAATAAAATCCACAATACTGTAGCCAGCTATATACTTTTCTACAGAGAGTCTATTTAATGCTCTTGACTTATCTAGGTGCGTAGACATATTTTCAGCATAAAATTTTAATATCGGGTCATCTGGATAAAGAAATTCTACAGAATTTATAGTTTCTTTGTACATATTGTATATATCTAAATCATTCAAAAAATTATAAGTATTAAAACCAGTTTTAAAGTTCCCAATATTTTTCTTTGTAATCTCATCCAATTTAGCTTGTAATTGGTCAACCCTATCTAAACTTTCATACATAAACATGCTGTTGAAAATTTCCCTAAACATCGAATCATCCCATTTGACAATTCCATAAGCATCCTTATCTAGTGCCCGACTTAGGTAAGTTATAAAAAATGTATTAAGACCATAAAGTCCACTATCGTCTTCTATGAGATCATTTATATTCTTAAAAAGAGGATTAGATAATAGCTCGATTGATTTATTAAATATATCATCCATAACTATGCCTTTTGATTCTAATAAAAATTTCTCATCTGAATATTCATATTTCAAAGAAAGGGCATCACAAATGAATTGAAATGGAATCCAAAACTTACCCACTTCAATAAAAGGAGCTACAGGCATTTTTATAGTTGTTGACCCGGGATCATTATAGGCAAGATCAAAGATTTTTTTATTTTTAAAAAAATGACCATTTCTAAGCAGATTTGGATAATGTTCCGTTTCTGCATCTTCAACGTGGAAAAACAAACTATCCCCTTCAAAATAAGTACTATAATTAAAGATTTTTAAAAAACTTTCTCCGTCCACAAAAAGCTTATCATCTTTGATATAAAAATCAATATCCCTCTCCTTCTCTAAAGGTACGGCAGAGCCATTCTCTCTATTTTTATTATTAGTATATTTAACTCTAGCTGTTAGCCTCTGATCATCAAAATTATTTTTTGCATAAATACCAGGACTCAAAGTCTGTATAAAAATAACAATTGCCAGAAGAAAAGCAAAAACTCTTTTATTCATTACTGCCTCCTTTTTCATTTACTTAAATAAATCATTAGCCAATCCTTTATAGGCATCTAACAGACCCCCATAAACGGAATTTTTAAAATCGTAATCATTGTAATTAATTCTAATATTGCCAGCTCTTTCGTTAATATCGTATTTCAAGATAACATTTTTTGAAGTTTTTTTTGCTTGCAAATAATATTCCTTGATAAAACTTGTAAAATCAAATCTCTTGTCTTTGATAATCCAAGATTTTAAATCATCTGTCACCTGTATATCAGAAATATCCCTAGAGCAAACTTCAAAAGTAACATAAGAGTCATCAACATCCTTCAAAATAATATCTGCATTACTAAATAAAAAAGGGACTAGATCATTAGCTTTTCTATTAATATCGTAATCTAAATACTCACCTGTGTACAAAAGAGCCTCAACCCTCTTCTTGTCTCCAGAATTAAATACTTCCTTGTCCTTTTTAACAGTTTTAACTACATCTCCATGCCCCTTCAGATAAAGTTTTGCATAATTTAAGTTAATTAAATTAAAATAATTTGCTAAAAAAACTCCCAAGCAAATCAAAAAAGCAAAACATAAAGTTAATAGAAACTTCTTTTTCAAAATCTTTTTCATAATACACCTCAAAAAGCTAAAAATCATAAAATATTTTAATTTGCTAAATTACTATAAATTAATTATATTAATAATAAGTATATTTGTCAATTTAAAATAAATCTTTATACAAAAAAATGAGGCCAAGGCCCCATTTTTATTTTTATTTGTAATCCTATTTCAATCTTACAACGTCTAATTCTTTCATTATAAGTTTTTAACCCTCTCAGTTTCTCTATTATCAATTTCAAAAGATCCATCATTTATTTCATATAGTCTTTTTTTAAGTTTCTCTAATAATACAAGCATTTTATACTTGTATTTTTTCTCTTGTTCTTCATCAAAAAAGCAAGCCTGATTATTATAATCAAAGTGGCAGTAAGATGTAAATAATTTTTGAATCGTTTCATTTATATCTCATAATTCTTTATCATTGTCTACTTTTTCAATTCCTGTTAACAATCTTCCTTTCTCTTCATCAAAATATTCAGTCCATATTGGACCTTCTCCAAAATCTAGCATTATTATTAATTTTTTCATTATCTTGAACCTTCTCCTGGATAAACGGTTACTATAAAGCAACTCTTTCTTAGCTTTCTGCCGGGCTTCCCTTACAGGAAATAAATAAAATCGCCAGGGCTAAAATTAATAAAATAAATTTATTTTTCATAGTATAAAGCTCCTTTACTGATTTATACCCTCAAAATAAGATCACTTAATAAAAAGAAAAAATATATTTGCAAATAAAAATGAGGCCCTAGCCCCATTTAAAAAATTTATTTAACTCCCATCAAATCCTCATAAGAAAAATTGCTGAGCATATAATATTGGATCATCTTATTTAAGGCCTTGTCATCCAAAGCTTTTTGACTGGGATCTGAAGTGAGCTCGCCATTTTCACTCATATATGAAGAGGCGTCGATTGGATAATCTTGCCTTCTTTCATTCACATATTGAATAAAAGGCGTCTTGAAACCGAGTTCATTTAAGGCATAAGCAAACAAATAATAATTGCTCATAGTTGGATTCTCTCCTACAAAATCCTTGCCCAATTTTTCTCTGGCAGCTGAATTGGCCCAAATGATATAAGGCGTTGTATAGTGTCTGAGCCAGCCCTCAGCCGAATCAAAACCAATATCCACGCCCATTTTTTCATAAACGGACCCGTCCTCGCCAAGCCTGGCCAAATGGTCTCCATAAAAAACCACCAAGACCGGAGAATCTTCATCATTTAAATTTTCTATAAAATTCAAAAGCTGGTCAGCTGTGTCCTTAACCCCGTAGAGATAATTATTTGCCATATTGTATTCCTCGTCCGTCCCTGTAAAACTTGCCCGGTCCAAAAACTCGCCAAGCTTTTTATCCTCAGAACTATAAGGAGTATGGTTTTGCATAGTGATAATAGAATTAAAATATCTCTTCTCCTTATCCCTATTTAAATAATCTTCCAAAACTAAGGGGAATAATAATTTATCTGGAAAATAATCCCCATCCTTGTTTATAAAAAATTGGTCAAAATAATTTTCCGAACAAAGAAATTCATCAAAACCCAAAAACCCATTGGTATTTAACCTGTTATAAAAAGCTCCTGTAAAGGGATGCATAGACTTGGTCACATAACCCTGTGATTTCAAAAGCCAAACAAAGGTGTTAATATTTTTAATATAAGGCGGAAAACTATTTGCCCCCTGGTACATATATCTCTCGGCCTCTATGGTCCCGCCCCCGTAAGTGTAATTTTGTATAAGCCCACTTATGGACTGATTTTGAATTTTCCTAAAAGATTCGTAAACACTCGGGTCAACCTTGGCGCCCTTTTCTTCCAAATCAGCAAAGGATTCTCCCAAGATTAAAAATATATCCACTTGGTCCTCTTTCCCAGGCAATGACTCCTTGTAAGCCGCCAATTTTTTCTCGACTTCTTTTTCGTCATAGCCATCGGGCTTCTCATAGAAAAAATCCCTGTAATGATAAAAGAAAGTATAGACCATACCCCGATCCTTGGCTCTCTCCACCTCAATATACGGGTGATAAAGTCCCATGGAATTATTCCAGTAGGTATCCCACTTGGTCATAAAAGTATTTAAAGACAAAAATCCTATGGCCAAAGTCACAATAATTCCAATCAACCTAGATTTTTTGCCCAATCTAAACTTATCTACTTTTAAAAGCAAAAGCCCCAGGCCACTTATAAAAATCGGAAAGACCACATAGAGCTTGTGAAATTTAACCTTAAGACCTGTATTTAACATGCCAAAAGCTTCTCTCACTAAAACAATATCGGTAATCCGTAAATTATCATCCCTATAAAAAAGTTTATTTTGGTTGGCAATACCCATAATAAAAATTATGGCCCCAACTGAAAGAAAGGCCCCGCCTACACTGGCAAAGATAAAATACATAAGAACCATCAAAATAAAAATAGGAATAAAATTCATCAGCAAAATAAGTGGAGATTTCAATAACTTAAAAGGAATTGAAAAATCCACAACCTGGTCTATAAATAAAAAACTCGCCAAAGTTAAAACAAAAGACAAAAGAGCCATGAGCAAAATATCATAGACCCTCCGCTTGTTAAAAATCTTATTTAAAAAATCATCCACTCTAAATCTCCTATTTAATCAAAGCTTGAGCCTCTTTAAAGGCCGGGTTTTTGGAATCGTGGAGAATATCAAAGATAACCAGCTCCAGATTAACCATATTTGCCCCCATATATCTCAAAGTCCTCAGCCCACTTTCCTTATTAAAAAGATTTCTAGAAGTAATGGCGTCCTCCATCAAAAATACATTATAGCCTGCCTCGATCAAATCGCGAGCAGTTTGAAAAACGCAAACGTGAGTCTCTTGACCCAGGATAATAATATTTTTCTTGTTTTTCCCATTAATTGCATTTTTAATATCAGCATTTGCATAACAAGAAAATTCAGTCTTATCCATTGCCTCATCTGAATAAGCCTTGAAGCCATCAATGAGATCACCCAGCCCCCTCTTGTACTGAGTAGTAAATAAATAATCTATATCCATAAGCTTGCAAAAATCCATAGCCTTGATGGAATTCGCAACCACCAGGTCACTTTCTGCCATAGCTGGCATCAAACGCTCTTGAAAATCTACAAATAAAAATAAAGAATCCTCTGCATTTAAATGAAACATAAAAACCTCCTTTTCACAATCATACAACAAATTTATCCATCCTTCAAGAGCAAATAAAAAAAGGCATCATTCGATACCTTTTCTCCATCTAACTATTCCTATTATATTGGCTGCTATTAGTAAAATCGCCAAGACAATGCCTGTGGTTTTTATCGAAACATCTCTGCCCAAAACTTCCCGCATGTCATAAATATAACGAACAAACTTGCCTGCAATCAAGGCAAAAATTAAAGCCACCAGCTCACTTATAAAAAATATCCGAGTCGGCTTTAACTTAAAAATATACAAGACCGCCACGACCACCAGCATTGTGATTATTATCGTCAAATTGGCGTGGATTCTCATGTCCAGCCAAGTGCTTAAACTACCAATAGCAGAAAGCAACAGGCCTGCTAAGAGGCCTGTCGTTAGTTTTAAATATAAATTTGATAACTTATTCAACAACTTCATAAGTTATAACTACAGGTTCACCATCTAGAGGGAAGTTATCCATATTGCCGTTGAATTCAACTGTCTTAGCCTTTTCAACTGAGCCGTATGGATATGAAGCATTACTTGTAATACCAACTAAGCATGAGTCTAAGCATGTAATGCAACCTGTTTTCTTTTCGTTAGCGTTGTCAAGGTTACCTGAGAATCTAATTTGAATTGGATTTCCATTTGAATCCTTGATAACATCGTTAATATCTTTACCAGATTCTTGGTCCTTCCATGTAAAGGTCAATTTCAAATCTGAACCTTCTGTAAGAGTTGTTTCAGCATTGTCCTTGTTCATATTGTTACCAGCAACAGCACCGATATCAAGCAAAGCTTGGTGGAAATCAGCTGGTTTAACAAATGATCTAAACACAGCCTTGTCAGCGAACTTGCCGCCATCTGAAACAACACCGTGTCTGGTGCTTTCTGTCAAATACTTACCATTTGCTAAAGCAAAAATCTTAATAGTCTTTGCTTCCTTGTCAACAACCATATTGTTGGTCTTTGAAAGACCAAATAATTCAACGTCGTCTTTAACTTCTGTCTTCTTGTTGCAACCTACAAAGGCAAAAGCCATTATAAGGGCAACGATGATTATAAATTTCTTATTCATAATACCTCCTTAAACAAATTTATTTTAGCATTTTGGGATAATAAATTCAAATAAAAAACGATACTTTAGAGGCATTATAGAAAAATATCATAAGGAAAGAAAAGCTATAGATTAATTTTATAACAAAAAACTGGACCACGCGGATCCAGTTTTATTTTTTATAATTCCATTAAACACTCAAGACACCGTCAAAATATTCTGCCTGGCTCACAACCAAATCTATAATCTTATTCCTATAGTCCTTGGGATAATTATATTTTGCAAGCAATCTTTTTACGGTTCTCCTCATATTTGCCTTGCCCGATTCTCTCATCATCCAGTCTGCAGTCATCTCCTTGGAAATTGTCTCTGTTAACTCTTGAGTAAAAGCTATAAGCTCGCTATCGGTGTAAAAATCCTTTATATTTTCAGGCTTACTGATGGCGTGATAAAAAGCAATTTCTTCCTTCGTCATGCCTAGTGCCTTATTTTCTTCATTTTGTTTAATTATATCCTGAGCAAGTTTTAACAAGTCCTCCCTTGCCTGGTCAACTCGATATCCAGAATTATCATCAGCAACTACACCAATAAATTTATCTAAGCTCTCTGCATTGTCTAACATACTCTGCCTATATGCCTTCATTATTCGCTTTAGACGCTCAGAAAATTCATCACCCTTAATTATATCTCCCCTGGAGTAAATTTGAATTTCATCTTTGAGAAGCTTAGATAAAAGTTCAATACTTAAATTCTTTTGCTCCATCTTTTCAATCTTTGCCAAGAATAGTGGATCAAAAACATTAAAACCCTTATCAAAATCTTGGAATAAATTTATAACTCCTTCACTGTGTATAGATTGTTCCAAAAGCTCGCTAATTTGTTTATTGATATCCTTCCGACTCAATTTACCTGGAAGAGTAATCCTATTTAAAGAATTTCTAACTGCTTCAAAGTAAGCAGCCTCCCTTTGTTCTCCCATGGTTGATATTGAAGAGCATAAAGAGTGAGCTTGTTTTAAAGCATAAGCTTCTTTCTTAAAATCATTCACCTTATTTTCTGATAGACCAAGAATATGATTAATGCCATTTGTAATCAAATCTGCTAGGTCAGAACTATTTAGATGCTCAGAAAATATTTTCGAATAATTAAAGTTATGGAAAAATACATTCCTGCAAACTTCCAATTTCTCCTTGAAAATAGGATAAGCGGAATCTCTAATGTCAGCATTTTCTATCGCCTTTTGGTCTGCCTTTGTGTAATCTCTCATGGCTTTCTTAAGAGCGCTTGCAATTCCAATATAGTCTACGATAAGCCCGCCTTCTTTATCTTTATAAACACGGTTGACCCTTGCTATAGCCTGCATCAAATTGTGGTCCTTCATAGGTTTGTAAATATACATAGTATGCAAACTTGGCACGTCAAAGCCAGTTAACCACATGTCAACTACTATTGCTATTTTAAAAGGATCCTCATTATCTTTAAACTTCTTGGCCAAATCTGCCTTATCGGATTTGCTACCAATAATTGCCTTCCACTCCTCTGGATCGTTATTATTTGGAGTTACTACAACATTAACCTTTTCATTCCAGCCTGGACGGAGGTCCAAGATTTTTTTATAAATCTTAACAGCAACCTCTCTATTGTACGCAACTATCATGGCCTTACCCGTTAGCAAGTGCTCTCTGTTCTTTTCATAGTGGTTGACAATATCATTTACAAGAGTTTCAATAGCCTCATCAGATCCAATTATTTTTTCTAACCTACTTAATTCCCTCTTGCTCTTTTCTATATCCAATTCATTGGCATCGTCCGATAATTCATCGTACTTGTTGTCAATTTGCTTTAAAATTTGATCATTCAAACCCAAGTTTATAACCCTATTTTCATAAAAAACTGGTTTAGTAGCAGCATCTTCAACTGCCTGGCTCATGTCATAAACGTCTATATAATGGCCAAAAATTTCTTGGGTATCCTTATCATTTTCTGTTAAAGGCGTTCCAGTAAAACCAATATAAGTAGCATGTGGCAAAGACTCTCTAACGAGCCTTGCCATACCCGACTGCACCTTGCCATCCTTAGTCATTTTTTCTTTCAAACCATATTGAGATCTGTGTGCCTCATCAGCTATCACAATAATATCCGCTCTACTAGTCAAAGGCTCATCTGACTCAGCAAATTTCTGCATAGTTGAAAAGAAAATACCATTTGAAATCCTATCATTTAATAGCTCTTTTAAATTATGTCTGGATTTGGCTTGAACAGGAGTCTGCCTTAAAAATTTTTGGGCTCTGGAAAACTGACCAAAAAGCTGGTCATCCAGATCATTGCGGTCAGTTAAAACAACAAAGGTCGGCTTACCCAAAACCCTAATCAAATAATGAGTATAAAAAAGCATAGACAAAGACTTGCCCGAACCCTGGGTATGCCAAAAGACACCACCGCGACCATCGCCGTTATTAATAGCGGTAATAGTAGAATCTATTGCCTTGTGTACAGCAAAATACTGGTGGTACTGGGCAATAATTTTATTTGTCCCTTCGTCATTTTGTTCAAAAAAAGTAAAGTTTCTAATAATATCTAAAAACCTCTTCTTGTCCAAAACACCTTCCAAAATAGTTTTGTAGTCTGCAAACTTTGTCGACTCATAAGAACCATCAACGGACTTCCACTCCTTGTACCATGACTCGCCAGAAGTAATAGTCCCTAATTTTGTTGTTGTGAAATCAGAAATAATATTAAAAGCATTATAAACAAAGAGCTCTTCAATATCGTGCTGATAATTTTTAATTTGCCTGTAAGCACTCGACACATCAGCAGACTCTGAAGTCAAAGACTTTAGCTCAACCACTACCAAGGGCAAACCATTTACATAAACCAGCACATCCGGTCTCTTAGTATCCTTGCCAATAATAGTCATCTGATTTGTCACAACAAATGAATTGTTTTCAATGTCGTAATAGTCCACCAAGTAAACCCTGGCAGTTTTTTGACAATCATCCTCGTAATAAGAGATCTCAATTCCATTTTGCAAATAGTCAAAGAAAATCTCATTTCTATTTACAAGAAGCCCTGCATCAATATTTTTAATTCTCTGAATGGCTTGACCAATAATCTCGGAAGATAAAGTCGTATTTATCCTCGCTAATGAAGCCTCCAAAATCTCAGAAGCAATAGGAGACTTCATACTATCCCTTACAATTTCTTGGTGGGGAATATATTCATAACCTAAACCTTCAATAAAGTCTAAAAATATTCTTTCAAAACCATTTTCAAAATATATTTGACTCACAAGTCTCCTCCTCTCTACTAATCTTTTATATTAACCTTAGATACATCAATCTCCCCTGCCATTAATTTTGGCAAAAGAGCATCCCTAATCTCTGCAAGAGTTTTGTTTTGGTTTTCAAGCGTCTTCATAAATTTAAATTTACTCTTTATGATTTTCAAAAATTCATACAAAACATTTTTGCTTGGAAATATTATTTCTAAATTATTGATATCTTTCTGTGCTATCAAAGGTTGTGTACTGCCTCTATTTAAAGATATATAATCAACTTTTTTAAGAAAAAAATATAAAAACTCTAAATATTGTGAGTTAAAAATTAATGTGTTGTCACTCGCCCATATTTCTTCATAAATTTTTTGCACTACTCCTAAAGTACCTACTCTACCAATTAAAATAGAAGGCTCATTTATTAAGTATTCATTAGTCCAACCAGTTATTCCACTTGCGCCATATATTGGTATGTCTCCCTCTAAAAGTTTTTTATCAGGTCTTTTTCCGCTTCTAACTTGCGATACTTCACTGATTTTCTTGACTTCCCAGCCTTCAGGAATTGGTCCCAATTCACTGTCCACAAAGTTTCCATCTTGAAATGGTTCAAAGTCTACAAACCATGATTTAAAAATAGCCTGCGCCTGTTCTTCCAAGTTAGAAATAATTTTATTATTAACCTCAATTTTTTTGTCAAAAGAGTTTAACAGATTAGAAATTTTTTTCTGAGCATTTATATTAATTTCTGGTACTTCTATATTTTTTATTCTTTTTATTGCAAGTTTTTTTTGAGTTGAGCCCACCGTTCTACTGTCAATTTCAAATTGACCTTTTGGTGATTTTAAATAATATGTTAAAAATTTAGAGTCATAGATTTTATCATCTTTTATAATTATTTTAACAGCATTTTCTGTCAAGCTCGCTCCATTTAATTCACTATTAATATATCCTACTATTCCAATTGTTCCTACAATAGATAAAAAGATATTTCCCTCTTCAATAATATATTTGCTTATATTGTTAAAAGTTTCGTCTTCTATATATTGTAGATTTTTCATATTTACTAAACCATCTTTGCTATAATCGGTTATTCTTAAATAAGGATGGCTTGTTTTTCTTTGTGTTAATGAATGTCCTTTTGGTAATCTTTTACCACCTTTAACATATGCTATGTTATCTAATGGTTTATACTTCATAACCAATTGCCTCTAGATTTTCTCTTATAAGTTCTTCCAAGTCATCTGATTCCTTAAATAGTTCTCCCAATTCCTCTGTTAGTCTTTCCATTTTTTCTTCAAAGAGCTCGTCATCCTCTTCATCTACTCCCAGGCCTACATAGCGACCAGGTGTTAAAACGAAAGAATTTTCATCTATTTCCTTTAGATCTGCTACATGGGAGTATCCAGGTTCCTCTACATCCTTGCCAGCGACAAAGTCTCTGTAAGTCTGAGCTATATTTTCTATGTCCTCTTCAGCAAAGTCCCTATGAGCCCTGTCAACCATGTATCCAAAATTTCTGCAATCCAAAAACAAGGTCTTGCCTTTTTGCTTCTTATTATTATTTATTATCCAAAGAGATACAGAAATTCCTGTGGAGTAAAATAATCTATCCGGCATTGCAACAATACACTCAATTTTATCATCTCTTACTATATTTTCTCTGATCTCCCCTTCTCTACCAGAAGCTGATAAAGATCCATTAGCAAGGACAAGTCCAATCTTGCCCTTAGAAGACAAGTGGTAAATCATGTGTTGGATCCATGCATAGTTTGAATTGCCTTCAGGTGGTATCCCATACTTCCACCTGGGGTCTTCTTTTAATTTATCGCCGCCCCATTCCTTTTGATTAAATGGTGGATTTGCCAGAATAAAATCAGCCCTGAGCGATTCGTGCAGGTCGTTAAAAAAAGTGTCAGCGGCTCCCTTGCCCAAGTCGCCTTCCAATCCATGAATAGCCAAGTTCATTTGAGCAAGCTTCCAAGTATTGGCATTAAACTCCTGACCATAAATAGATAAATCATTGACCCTGCCCTGGTGGCTTTCAACAAATTTTGCAGATTGAACGAACATTCCACCCGCACCACAACAAGGATCGTAAACTCTACCCTCGTATGGTTCAAGGATTTCTATTAGAGTTCTTACAATGCTGGTTGGTGTATAGAACTCACCAGCATTTCTGCCCTCAAGAGATGCAAATTGAGCAATTGAATATTCATAGGTCCTGCCTAAAATATCTTTGGAGTCTCCATGTTCTTTTAATTTTAAATTATTAAATAAATCTACAACTTCTCCCAGACGAGTTTTATCCAATTCAGGTCTGGCAAAATTTTTAGGCAAAATCCCCCTTAGCCTATCATTTTCTTCCTCTATGGCTAGCATTGCCTCGTCTATGACTTGTCCAATTTCAGGAGTCATAGCCTTTGATGCTATGTATTCCCACCTTGCTTTTTTCGGTACAAAGAAAATATTTTCTGCTGTGTATTCATCGCGATCTTCTTCAAAGCCACTGCCCTCTTCCACTAGTTCTCTGTGTTTTTCTTCGAAGCTATCTGAAATGTATTTTAAAAATATGAGCCCTAAGAAAATATTCTTATATTCTGCTGCATCAATATTATTTCTAAGTTTGTCCGCGGCCGCAAATATGTCTTTTTCAAAACCTAAATTTGCTCCTGAAATTTTTTCTGACATAATAAATTCTCCTTTGATTTACTTTACTATAATAGAATATCCATACATCCTCATTATAACATAAATTGCTATATTTTTCTTCTAAAATTATATTGGATTTGATTATCCAACAGACAAAAATCCTTACTAACCTAGACTTAAATAACCTGATTCAATCTCCTGCATAATAGCACTCTTAAAAGATGTTTTAGTTATTTTCAAGTTATCTAGCTTTATAGTTTTTGCTACATTCTTATTTTTGACAAGTGCTTCAATTATACTGCTATTATCTCCCATACCCTTAGCACTATGAGGCATAGGCCCAAGTAAAATTAGTCTATAATTGTTATTGTATTCCAGCTTTTTAAAATTATAGTTAGTTACTTCTTCATAAGGTACATGTTCAAACCTACGCTTATCTATCCCAAGAGATTTTAAGCAACCATATATTTCTTTTAATTTAATACTTGTGTCTCCAAACATAATTATATTTCCATTTTTTTGAGTATCTGCAAAGTAATCTAAAGAATCAGCTACTAAATCTCCTAGGCCATAATTTTCAAGAAGTATACAAAACTGCTCATCAGTTTGTTCTTGAAGTAAGCTACTTGTAATTCTAGATAGAGCCTCAGCTATTATAGGATTTCTATCCAAATTATATCACCTCACTTATTAGTTCATTAATATCTTCTTCGAGTTTTATTTTCTGTATACGGATCACTTCTTTTCTATCTAACAAAGTTCTATATTTACTTGATATTTCCTCTTCAAAATTCTTTGGAACTTTAGGGATTTTTAGCTCTCCCAATTGCTTTATACTCATAAAGTGGATAGCTGTACCGGAATTTAATGATTCTATCTGACTACGGCAGTGATCGCTTGATAAATACATTTGCAAAAAGTAAGGATCTATCATGTCATTATTACATGTAATAATATACAATGTACCATTGGCTACTATTTTATTGTCATTAGAGTTTCTAATTAATATAGACTTATAATTACCGCCTCTAGCAAAAGCTATATCACCATCCTTAAGACAATATGCTTCTTCGCTTTCATCTAAGTTTTTCAAACTGGATAAGTTTCCTATATAAAACTCATCGTCAATATCTCCTGCGGTCAAAATTTTAATCTGAGTATTTTCATCAGATAATCTTTCAGCCAATTCTGACTGCCTTAAATTTGCATGTCCTCTTTTAATATCAGCAATGTCCTTCAAATAAACATATTCCTCTAGATCTAATTCTTCAGCTGTATACCTTTTTGATAGTAGACTATAATTGTTTTCTTCTATTTTATCTAATGTGACTGTTTTAGAAATATCTGAATCAACTTGATAAACTCTAAAAATGTCTTGCACATTTTCTTCACTAATGGTATTAATTAATCTGTCCTTTGTGTACAGCTCACTAGCATCAACCATTTTAATGGTTTTATTATTTTTAGATATCAGTAAAATATTGGTTGATATTGAAGTTCCCATAAATAGTCTAGGTGCTAGTTCTATTACCCCCTCTATAAGCCCTTCATCTAACATATATTTTCTAATTTGTTTACTTCTCTCATTGAATAACAGGCCAGATGGAACAATAAAGATTCCCTTCTCAAAATCAGATTTTAATGTTATTTTCAAAATATTTATCCAATCATCATATACATCAAAACCATTCGTTCTGTATAGGTTAAGCAACTCTTTATCTTCAGTAATGCACTCTAATTCCTTATACCTAACCCCCATAGGTGGCATGCTAAAAAATTTATTGTAATCATACTCATCTAAATCTACATCTAGAAAATTGCCTTGATTTATATTCGCTCTATTTGCGTATGATATTACTGATGTTTTTATTTGTGAGTTTAAGACATAATCTGTTTTCATTTCAATTGATGATATTGTTGAGTCAGGATAATTTACCAGAAAATCAGCAATAAAATCTCCTTCCATTGAATAAGGTTGGAGCAACTTGTCCCCGGCGCTTATATCCAATAATTTATATACCAAATCCCTAAGTCCTTTTTGGATATAAAAGCCAGGCATCGAGCCAGGTCTTTCAAAATATCTTGATTTGCTAAAATTTAAGACAATTGATTCTAATTCTTTTGAAGAAAATTTTTCTTTGACATCCTCTATATAGTTTTTGTATTCCTTCGAGATCCTATCAAACAATATTCCAAGAGAATTATAATCTTTAATTGTTTTCTTATAATCTTCTTGGTCAAATAATGCACAAGAAAAAATATAAAATACATCCATGTTAAATGGAATTTCTCCTCTCCATGAACTAATTAGCTTATATACTTCTTCTTTACCTACTGAGTCATACCATTTTTCTAATTCTAAATATCTTTTTAATTGCATATAATAACTCCCCCTTTTTCATTCTATGGTTATTATAAACCATAATTTTATTTTTGTCAATGGTTTTTAGTAACCATTTTAAATATTTTTATTTTTTCCACCTTTATCTACACTTATTAAAATTTCATTTAGCTTTTATTCCCTTTTTATCCACTCCTCGCCTCTTTGTCCCTGATAATTGTCTCCACATTCGGGGTAAGTTTATATGTATTTATTATTTAATTTTTTAGGAGGTTTTTATGTATATTGCACTTGCAATTATTTTTTTAATTTTATTTGTCCCTCAGTTTTATTATTGGGCAAAGGGACGCCAATACAAGTCTTTGGATATGGGGTCCAAGTTTTTTAAAAGGTATTCTGTTAAAAAAAATGACCATTACGAAGAGTTTTATTTGACCAACACTGATGGTTTTGATCTTTTTGTTAGGCTTTTGTCTTGCGATAATCCCAAGGGCATTGTTCAACTTGTCCACGGGGTGGCTGAGCACACTGGCAACTACATGGACTTCGCCAGATTTTTAAATAAAAACGGCTACATGGTTGTCATGGACGACCACCGGGGCCACGGAAAATCCATTTCGACTGCTTATCCCAACGGCTTTATGAACCGCGGCCAAGAGCTTGTAGACGATGAGCTTATGATCGCTCGCTATATGCAGGAGGTCTATCCTCATTTAAAATATTGTATGCTGGGTCACTCTATGGGTTCTATGATCGCCAGATTGTCTTTAAGAGACAATGATAATCTTTTGGATAAGCTGATTGTCATGGGGACTGTACCTGTAAATAAATTTGCTTGGCTGGGCGTGTTTTTTGCAAACATTATTTGCTTTTACTTGGGCGAAAGGTCTGAGAGTATGCTGATCGATGGAGTTGTGGGCGCAAAGAGCTTTGACTTCATCAGCTACAATCAAGATAATATTTCCTACAAAGAAAATGATCCGCTTAGGATTTTTAAATTTAGGCTTGGCTATTCAAGAACCTTAATCGAACTAAATAAAATGCTTGGCAAAAAATCCAAGTACAAATGCCAAAATCCAGACCTGAAGATCTATAACATGGTCGGTGAAGATGACATTATAACCAAGGGCGAAAAAGGAGTTGAGTCAAGCCTGAAATTTTTAAAAAAACTTGGCTACCAAAACATCTCCTCCAAAACCTACGACCATATGAAACACGAAATCCTCTGCGAAACAGACAAAGAAACTGTCTACGCAGACGCGCTAGAATTCTTGGAAAAATAATATAGTATTAATAAAATTATGTATGAAAAAACTGGACCACACGGATCCAGTTTTTTGTTGGATAAAAATTACTTTAAACTAAAATTACTCTTAGCCTCTTCCATTTCCTTGGAAGCTTTTTCTTGAGCGTTCTTTAGAGCTTCTTCAATGCTCATTCCGCCGGTTGTAATTTGTTCAAAAGCTTCTTGCATAGCTGCGTGGATTGAATATCCTCCAAGTCCCTTTGGATCTTGGAAAGCAATTGGGAATTGATTGATAGCCACTTGTTTTGCTTTTCCTTCTCCCTTTAAATATTCTTGGAATTCTTCAGAATTTGCTGCAGCATTTGTTAGTGGTAGGTAGCCTGAGCCCTTGCCCCACATAATTTGTGTTTCTGGTTCATACCAGTATTTGATAAATTCAAAAGCAGCTTTTCTAACTTCTTCACTAACTGTGTTAAAGATTGTAATGTCTGTACCTGAGAAGCTAACAGCTTTTTTCTTGCCTTCAGGTAATTCTGCTACATTCCAGTTAACACCTGTGTCTTTGCAAGCTTCTGCCATATATGGTAGGTTAGATGAAGATGCAAAACCAATGAAAGCTTCTCCCCTTGACATAGGTCCTGTAATGTGTTTATCTTCAACTGCAACTTGTGCAAGTCCATCTTTTACTAAGCCAGTTACAAATTCATATGCTTCTTTATTTTCTGGTGTATCAATTGTAGGAACTTCTTTTTCTTCGTCATAGATGTGTCCGCCAGCTTGTTCTGTCCAGAAGCTGAATTCAACACCGACTTCTTTATTAAATACGATACCTGTTTTACCGTCTTTGGTGAGTTTTTCTGCGGCAGCTCTCAATTCATCCCATGTTGTAGGAACTTCAATGCCATTTTCTTTAAGAGCGTCTTCATTATAATACATCAAGAAGGCTGATTTGTTAAATGGTAGAGCATATCTCTTGCCATCCCATGTTCCAAAATCTCTTAAACCTTGTGGAATGTCATCCCAAATTTCCTTTTTGAATCCAATATTTTCATCAGTAATATAATCATCTAATGGTTGTACCAAGTCATTTTTTACATATGCAGAGAGTCTATTGCCATAAATCATTGTTAGGGCTGGCAATTGATTAGCTTGTGCAGCTGCATTTAATTTTTCAAACAAGTCTTTATATCCGCCTTGGAATGTTGCATTGATAACTATATCATCTCTGCTTTCGTTGAATTTATTGATGATTTTTTCTAATGTTTCACCATTAGGGCCACTCATTGCGTGCCAAAATTCAACTTCAATTTTGTCTTTCTTTTCTTCTTTAGGTTGTTCTTCCTCTTTCTTTTCGACAGTATCTGTTTTTTCACTATCTGTCTTTGGTGCTTGTGCTTGGTCTTTTTTTGTGCAAGCTGATAGACTAAAAATCATTGCTAGAACAAGCACGATTGATAAAAATTTAATTTTATTCATCTTTTCCTCCTTTATATATTTAATGACAATGTCATTAAAGCAAATTTAACCCTTTAGTCCCCCTCGACTAAAGCCCTGTATAATATAATTGTGACATAAAATATAAATCAAAATTATTGGTATAACTACAATAGAAGCATAGGCCATCAGTAAGTTATATTTGGTTCCGGCTTCTGTGACAAATGTAGTGAGTCCAACTGGCAAAGTCCTTTTGCTTGTTTCATTGACCATAAGGAGTGGCCACAAGAATTCGTTCCAGCTATTTATTATTCTCAAAAGCCCTATGGTTATAAGGGCTGGCTTTGAATATGGGACAAGGATTCTAAATAAGTAATCCATCTCAGAAGCTCCATCAATTTTCGAAGCCTTATATAGCTCCTCGGGAACTTGCAAAAAGTATTGTCTTAATAAAAATATTGAAAAGGCACTTGCAATCCAAGGTAAATATAAAGCTGTCATTGTGTTTAGTAGCCCCAATTTTGATATGGTTACAAAATTAGGAGCGATAAGCACTTCACCAGGAACCATCATAGTGGCTACTATTATGGTAAATATAATGTCTTTGCCCTTAAATTCATATCTTGCAAATGCATAACTCGCAAATATTGTGGTGATTAGAGTACCCACTGTTACGAGCAAACTGATTAGAGCACTGTTTATAAAGTATCTAAAAATCGGAACCATTTTGACGACATCGCTATAGTTTTCAAATCTAGGATTTTTTACAAAAAACTCTGGTGGCATTTGATATATATTTCCTGAACTTTTTACAGAAGTTATTAGCATCCAAACAAATGGAAGTAGGGTGAATATAGCTACCACTATTAAGATAATCCATATAAAAGCATTTAATATTTTTTTACTCATTATGCACTCCTTTAACTATAGTGGACATATTTTTTGGAAACTAAAAATTGAATCAAGGTCACCAACAAAACTATAGCAAACAACACCAATGAAGCTGCTGCCGCTATTCCATAAGAAAACTTGTTCATCAAATTGTCGTATATATAATAAACAATTGTCAAAGATGAATTTAAAGGTCCAGGTGATCTGCCAAATAAGGTGTATACTTCTTGGAAAACTTTAAATGTTCCTATAAGCGATGTTATAGATATAAATAAAACTGTGGGTGAAAGTAGAGGTAAGATTATTCTTTTGAATCTAACAAAAGCATTTGCCCCATCAACCTTAGCAGCTTTTAAATAAACATCGTCAATTTTCCTAAGGCCAGTCACAAAAATTAAAATGTTATAGCCTAGGGTCTTCCATATGCAAAATATTATAGTGGCATAGATAGAGTAATTAGGATCCAAGAGCCAAGCAATGGGCTCAATTCCAATTAATCCCAAAAAATAATTTAAAAGGCCAAACTTAGAATTAAATATCCATCTAAAAACTACAGCTACTGCAGCAGTACTGGTTATAAAAGGAATAAAATATACTCCTCTTATAAAGTTTTTTATTTTTGTGTTTTCGTACAATAATGTTGATATAAAAATTGAAATTATAATTGATATTGGAACTACCCAGACAACTATCCTAGCTGTATTTTTTAATGATAATAAAAACAACTCATCATTAAACAAATTTACGAAATTATCAGTGCCCGTTTCAAAAACTATATGCTTAAAATAATTGTACTTAGTGTAAAAAGCCATCAATAAAACTTTTACAGTTGGATAAATACTAAACATAAAAATTATAGCCAAGGCTGGTAGCAGTAGGATATATGGTTTTATTTTCCTAGTTAATTTCTTCATAAATCCTCTCACCTGTTTGATCAAATAACATTATTTTAGACGCAGGAACGTTTATATCAAAAAGTTTCCCTTCTATTTCCATGTCTCCTTTATCTAGATAAAACTCTACATCTAAGTCTTCATAACTTGCATATACTAAAATACTTCTACCAGTTATCTGATAGCTTTTTGCCCTAACCGTAATTAATGGATTATCTGTGTTAATCAATACATCTTCTGGTCTAAAGGCCAATGAACACTTTTGATCATTAATCTTTACCCTATAATTAGTTTTTTTCTGATCAATATAAATTATATTGTCTTTAACTTCGACATCAAAAACATTTAAATTACCATCTCCAAAAAATTTAGCACTAATTAAATTTTTGGGATCATTGTATATTTGTAACGGCTCGCCAGTTTGAATAATATTTCCATCCGACATCAGTACAATCTCATCTGAGATTGACATAGCTTCCTCTTGGTCATGGGTGACAAATATAGTTGTTATATTTAATTGTTTTTGCAAATTTCTAATTTCCATTCTAGTTTCGGTCCGGAGCTTTTTGTCCAAGTTAGAAAACGGCTCGTCCATAAGTAACAAATCTGGTTTTTTGACAATAGCCCTTGCAATTGCAACCCTTTGTTGTTCACCACCTGATAATTCGGATGGCTTGTTATTTATAAGATGCTTTATCTTTACAAGGTCTGCTGCTTCTTCAACCAAATCTTTTATTTCATTCTTTTTATACTTTTTCATCTTTAGAGGGAAAGCAATATTATCATAGACACTCATGTGAGGATAGAGGGCATAATTTTGAAATATCATTCCGATGTTTCTTTTTTCAGTTTCTAAATTACTTACATCAATATCATCATAAAAGATTTTACCTGAACTTAAATCTTCAAGGCCAGCAATTAAATTAAGGGTTGTACTTTTACCACAACCACTTGAACCCAATATAGAAATAAGCTTGCCATCTTCAAAGTCAACGCTGATGTTATTTACCGCCGTCTTTTCCCCAAAATTTTTTGTCACATTTTTTAAACTTACTTTCAAAATTCCCTCCTAAAAACCATTTTTAAAAAAATCTTAAAATAAATTTTAGCACATCATTTTTTTAAAATCAAACGCAATTTTTTTCTAATTTTATGGCTTAAAGCTAGTAATTTCAAGATATATGAACCCTCTATAAATTTTATCTATATCACAGCTCTTGTTATTAAATTTTTTAATAGTAAAAATTTTACCTTATCAAAGTGATATAATATATGTATAAATAAAAGGAGGTCTCATTATGAGCAATAGTAAAAAATTAACCTTTGCCGGTATTTCTATCGGTATCAACATCGTGCTTGGAACAATTGTAGGTTGGATGTCTATTCCTTTATTATTCCTTGATACTGTCGGCACAATCTTATCCGCTGTAGTCCTTGGCCCAGTTTATGGTATGGCTGTTGGCGGTATTACAAACGTTGTGCTTGGATTTATTTACAATCCAAAAGACATTCCATTCGCTTTAGTAAATATTGCTATAGGTTTGGTAGTTGGACTTATTGCCAAAAAATATAAATTTGATATTAAGACTGCAATTATAACTGGATTGATTTTGGCAGTTGTAGCTCCAGCAATAGGTACTCCAATTGCAATTTATGTTTATGGTGGCCTTACAGGAGATTTTAACGACGTCTTCTTTACAGCTTTAAAAAATGCAGGCAAGGATATTTTTTCTGCAGCATTTATTCCTAGAATCACAAGCAATATAATTGATAAAGTAATTTCTTGTGTATTGGTTTCAGTTTCTTATAGGAGATTAGAAGGAGTTATTAATGGACATTAGATCAAAAAGAGTTGTCCTAGTCTCGCATTGTATCTTAAATCAAAACTCAGTTGTAGATAACTTAGCCCGCGCTAAGGGAGCTTATAGGGGTGTTGTAGAAACAATTATGGATAATAATATTGGTATCCACCAACTTCCATGTCCTGAAATGATTCATCTAGGAATGGAAAGGCCATCAATGACCAGAGACCAATACGACACAGAAGATTATCACAGGCTTTGCCAAAAACTTGCCGATCAAACGATTGCAATAATTAATAACTATTTGAAAAATGATTATGAAATTGTAGGTTTAATTGGAATCAACCATAGCCCCACCTGCTCCATTAGATGTGGCGAAGGCGTTTTTATGGAAGAACTGCTAAAAAAGATAAGAAATCTGGATTTAGATATACCAACTACTGATATATCTACATCTTATGTTGAAGGTAATGATAACGCAGAAGAAATCAACGAACTAAAAGAGTTTTTAAGTAAATAATTTTAAATCTCTCCTGGAAAAATTCCAGGAGAGATTTTTTAATTCAAAATTTTCCCAAACAAAAAACTGGACTTATTCAAATCCAGTTTTATTTTTATATTTTTATGCAAATTTTGTAATGTCTGCTACATCGAGTCTGACTGATTCGTGGTGGTCGTAGTCGGATTCGCCTATGGCAAGTATCATGACTGGGACGTATCTTTCTGGGTCCAGGTCAAAGGCCGCAGCGAGTTTGTCTTCTTCAAAGCCTCCTATGGCGTTTGTGTCGTAGCCGTGAGCGCGGGCGACCAACATTAGTTGCATGGCCATTAGGCTAGCATCGATCTTTACTACGTCATTCATTTTTTGTTTTGAAAATGACTTGTAGGCTGGGACAAAAAAGTCCAGGGCTTGCTTTTTAATTTCTTCTGGCATGTAGCCTTTTTCAACAGCCATGCTATAAATTTCATCTGCCTTTTCATAGCATTTCATATCCCCAAAGATCAAAATCATGGCAGCTGATGTGTCGTTTTGCCTTACATTAAATTTGATCAGTGGGCGGAGTTTGTCCTTGCCTTCGTCTGATTCAACTATTACAAATCTCCATGGTTGTAAGTTTACAGATGATGGGGCCAGTGTCGCCTCTCTTAAAATTTCCATCATCTCTTGTCTGTCAATCTTGGTGTCTTTAAATTCCTTTACCGAGTGCCTGTTAAATACAACATCTTCAAAATTATTATTTTTCATATACACTTCCCTCCTGCCATCCTTATACCCCAAAGGGATGGAAATATATTTTGAAAATACAAAAAAATAATCAACTATTAAGAATTCCTTAATAGTTCAATAGAAAGCAAGTCTTAGGAAATTCCTAATAGTTCAAAAAACTTACATTAAATATTTATTTATTAAATTAAAAAACAAAATTTCAGTTAAGTCAAAAGAGCCTAAAAAAACAGTTATTAAGAAATACTTAATAACTGCAGATGTAGAAAGATTATTCAATTACAGACAAAATAAATGCCCCCTTATTTCATCTTCGGATTTAAGGGGGCATTTACATTTCATTCGAAAAAAGAGGGAGAATGAATTTTTTTATATTTAAGGTGAATTATGCTTCTTTAATTACTACTTTATCCTCTTTTAAGGCCTTTGAGAAGGAGACCATTGCAAATACCATTACTATTGCAAATGGGAAGGCGGCAGCTATTGATGCTGTTTGTAATACTTTTAGTCCGCCTGCCAGCATTAATGCAAAAGCAAGTGCTGATTGGATTATGCCCCAGATAATTTTGGTTTGTACGTCTGGGTTTAGGTTTCCTTGTCTACTCATCATAGCCAAAACAAATGTTGCTGAGTCTGCTGATGTAACAAAGAATGTGCATAGGAGCACAACTGCTACACCAGATAAGATTTGTCCAAACATCAACTGACTATTCATAACGAATAGTGCGGTCTCTGTTGTCTTAACAGCTTCCATAGCAACTTCTGGTTCTAGGTTAATTGCTGTTGTACCGAAGATTGCGAACCAAATAAAGGATCCGAGTGCTGGAACTAGTGTTACGCCAGCTACAAATTCTCTGATGGTCCTGCCCTTGGAAATTCTAGCAATAAATACTCCTGTAAATGGTGCCCATGCTATCCACCATGCCCAGTAGAAGATTCTCCATCCACTTAGCCAGCCATTGTCCCCAAAGGCTGAGATTCTAAATGATTCTCCTACTAGGTTTTGAATGTATTGGCCGAGTCCATTTGTAAAAGCGTTTACAATCTTAAGTGATGGTCCAACTATAAAGGTTAATAGCATAAGTATCATAGCTATGGCAACATTTGTGTTGGATAGAATTTTAATTCCCTTATCAAGTCCAGATATTGCAGATGCCATAAACATACATGTTACTGATATAACTATAATCAGTGCGACTGTGTTGTTGATTGGAATTCCAAAGAGGTAATTCAAACCTGAATTGATTTGCAGGGTTCCAAGTCCTAGTGATGTGGCAACGCCGGCTACTGTTGCAAATATTGCAAGTATATCGATTGTTTTTCCAATAGGACCTCTTACTCTTTCTTCTCCAAGTAGTGGTATAAAGATTGAGGAGATAAGGCCCGGTTTGTTTCTCCTAAATTGCATGTAAGCGAGTGGGAGGGCGATAATTGTGTAGTTGGCCCATGGGTGTAGACCCCAATGTATAAACGAACTTAGTATTGCAAATTCCCCTGCTTCTGTTGTCATGCCTGGCATGCCCATTGGATTTATATAGTGGTTGAGTGGCTCTGCTACTCCCCAGAACACAAGGCCTATGCCCATGCCTGCTGAGAATAACATAGCAAACCAAGATATATTTGAATATTCTGGTCTATCTGTGTCTTTACCTAGTCTAATATTTCCATATTTTCCTAGTCCTAAATAGGCTACATAAACTACAAATGAAAACATTATAATTAGATAAAGCCATCCAAAGTTGGTAGTTAAGAAATTAAATACATTGTCTGCAACAACACCAAAGGACTCGGGGCTTAATATGCCCCAGCCCGCTAGTAGTGCTACAACAATCAATGATATAATAAACACTTGATTGTCTTTTTTCATAATTATCCTCCTGTTTTGTTATTAAATCCTATTTTTATACGCTATAGACTGTTTGTTCTTGTGCGTCATCTGTAAGTGCATCTAGAGCAACTTCTACACGATGTTTTCTAAGTGCATGTTGAACTTCTATTGGCGTACTTGGATCTCCAAGAGGATAAGGGATTGAAATTGTAGGAACAATTTTGTTGGTGCCCACTGTCACAGCAACTGGAATCAAGTTGCACATTTGGACAATTGGCATACCCTTCTTTTCTATCTCTTTTACTATCGTTGCACCGCAACGTGTACAGGTGCCTCAGGTTGAAGTCATTATAACGCCGTCAACGCCATCTTCGATAAGTTTTTCGTACATTTCTCTGCCCATACGTGCAGCTTCTTTTTGTGTTGTACCTGTTCCTACTGTTGAGTAGAAATATTTATGAAGTGATCCGATTTTGCCTTCTTTTACAAATTCTTGCATTACGTCCCAAGGAACGATTAAGTTTGGATCATTGTCTGCAGCTTCTGGGTCAAAACCAGCGTGAATTGTTTTGTAAACTCCGCCTTCAAGTCTATCTAGATTGCCACAGTCATATCTTCCCCAGCGAGTTGCTGATGCAGATTGAATTCTGTCTGGGTTGTCAACTGGAACAATACCGCCTGTAGTTAAGATTGCAATCTTAGCCTTTGATAGGTCTTTGATTGGTGGCGCTATTGGAACTGTATCTTTCTTTGGAATAATAAGTTCAGTTTGAAATTCTTCGCCATTTAATTTTTTGATTAGCATTTCAACGCCTCTGTCTGCAGCCATTTTTTCACCCTTAGGCCATACTTGGTGGCGGACTCCTCTTTCAAAGTAGCCTTCTTCTTCAGCTGATAAGAGTTCTTCGCCTGCAAAAATTTTGTTAGCATAGTCTGCCATTTTCTTTACATCTGCTGCCATTGATGCTGCTGAATGTCCACCTTTAAATACTGGCATGCTTGCCTTAAACATTTCAACTCCTGGGTTTTCAACATTCATCGAAGTTAAAACAGGAACATCATATTTTTCTTTAATTTTTTCTGAAATTGTACCGCAAGCTACACCATAACGACCTGCTTGAAAGGCTGGACCAGCAATAAACAAATCAAAATCGATTCCTTCAAGGCTATCCATAATTCTCTTTACAGCTTCGTCAGTGTTTGAACCCATAAAGTTATCTCCGCAGATAATTGTGTGTGTAACTTCAGCGTCCTTCAAGAAATTGTTGAGGGCCATACCAGGTCCAACTACACCTTCTCTTAATTCCGGCTCAAAATCTGCCTTGTCTTCTCCGCCTACACCAGCGAAAAATTGGTTTATATAATGGATTACTTTTTTCATAATAACCTCCTAAAATTCCTTCATGGTCTTTGTTGACCATCCAGCAATTTGATCTCCGCAGAACATGGCGTTATTTTCCATAATGATTGATCCATCTTCTCTAACTGAAGGTCCAAGAATTTCATCTCCTGCCCAACCACCTGATAGGCCATCACGTGCAAGTGATTGTAATTCTCCGATAACTTCATCTGCTGGTTCTAACTCGATCAGCTCACTTACGTTACCTGTTGATACAAGTGCGTTTGCCTTTTCATCAAGGGTAACAAGTGGCTGGCTGGCACCGTCTCTGCCTGTACATTCGTTTGAAATACCAACTGTCTTTACTCCAACATCCTCAAGGGCTGCTAGGCATAAAATATAGTCAGCGTCTGGATTTCCGTAACCTTCTTCAGTTACAATTGCTCCATCAGCACCCAGGCTCTTTGCCATTTGAGCTACAAAGATTGATGAGCGAACTTTTTGCTCTAAGCTTACGTTTAAGTTACTCATAATTACGCCCAAGAAATTAATTGTCTTTCCATGTTCTCTGTAAAGTGATTTTATAATTGGGAAATTTTGGAAGTCGTATGTTGCCCATTTTGATGATGATGGCATAAAGCTTCCTGAAATCAAAGCTCCATCCAAAACTTCATTTGGATTCATAAAACTTGGAACGAAGTGGTTCATATCCCATCCATAAACTCTGTCATTATATCCCATTTCCTCCATTTGTGATTGGGGTTGCATGACTAGTACAACTGATGGAAGTTTTTGAGTTTTTTCATCTCTCTTAGTAATAGGATCTAATTCATAAACTTCTGTGTCTTCTGGTTGTAAATCTTTAACAGCTTGACCTAAATATTCTGCAAATTTATGAACTGCATCTCTAATTGCGCGATTTTTCTTTTGTTGTTCATATCTTTCAAATTCTTCATCTGTGTCGATGACCAAGCAAACGTTAATCAAGTTACCAAAGTAAGTATACTTTTGTCCTTCGCCCCACATATCGACAAGGCCATCACCAAATGAGCCCCAGTGTTTACCAACACCCATTACACTCATGTTTTTTAGGGCGTGCAATTCACCATCGCCACACATTCTCAGGTCTCCGGTTACACCTGGGAATACTGGCTTGCCATCTAGCCTTACCCTAGCTTCTGCTGCTTCCTTTATAGGAACGATTCTTTTTTTCTCTCCTGGCCTTGCGATTACAATGTCGCAATCAGTGATGTGTTCATCTTGACGGATGAAATCCAAGGCCTCTTTTTTGTTAAGAGTTAAAACGCCGTCTTTAAATACAAGTTCATCTCCAAAAACTACGTCCTTAACATAAAAGTTACCAATTTTTAGTTTCATATACAACCTCCTTGTTTTATAATTCCACTGCATTGTTTAAATAAACTTCAAACATGTTTGGTAATTTAAATATAGCATAAACACGTTTGAAGTTCAAGGTATTTTAATGTATTAAATCATTTAATTATTTTATGATATTCATAGAATTTATTTATAACATAAAAAATAAAATGTATTTACAATTGAATCATCCAGATAAATTTGCTATAATGTTAACTAATACTTACGAGGGGAAAGATATGGCTAAAGAATATATTTCAAGAAAAGAACAGAGAATAATAACCATTAAAAAATGTATACTCGCCTGCGAAGAGGCTATGGTCGAAAAAGGATATTCACAAGCTAGTATTAGAGATGTGTCAAAGCTTGCTGGAATTAATCAAGCGACTTTTTATAATTATTTTGAAAATTTCGACCACCTTCGCTTTTTTGCGTCCATGCGAATGATCAAAGATTATTCACACGATCTTAAAATTTATTTAAATAAAGCCGAGACCAGTCTCGACTATTTTTTATTTATATGGGATTGCTTTTGCGACCACGCTTTTGAAAAACCAGAATTGTATTATTTTATTTTTTTAGCCGATAAGAAAAAATCCACTGAGTCATTAATTGAACAGTATTATAGATTATTTCCCGAAGAATTGGACTTAAATATGAACCAAAGAATATCCACAATGCTTATCCGGACTAACTTAACTGATAGGGCTATCATAAGCACAGACGGACTAGTCAAAGACGGACTTATAACAAAAGGCCAAGCGGTCGAACTAAATGACATGACCCTAGTAATATTTGAAGGCATGCTCTATCGAGCCTTAAACAATCTAATCGACTATGATAATGCTCGCAATTTAACCATGTCCTACATCTGCCGGGCAACCAAATCATTTTTACAAAAAAATGTAAACCACCCATTTTTTGATACTTATATATAAATTAAAATCTATTTTTAGACTTAATTAAAATTTTCCAGGCTCATGCCTGGTTTTTTATTTGCATAAATATTTTTAGAGAAAACTTTGAATATGTAAAATAAAAAAATGACTGGGCATCGTCTGCTCAGTCGCTTGTGTTTGAATATGGCTATTCCTTTGCGAACATTAATAATAAGCTTAATCACATTTATATTTCATAAATTTTGTCGAATAGCTCTTTGCTTGTCTCATCTAGATTGTGACTTACCATAATAATGGTTAGATTTTTATCTTTGAGTAAATTTTCTTCAATTAGCCTTCGGTTTTCCCTGTCTAGAGAACTTGTCCCCTCGTCTATTAAAATTATTTCCTTGCCATTTATCAGGCTTCTTGCAAGGGCAATCCTTTGTTTTTCTCCACCAGAAATGTTAGCACCGTTTTCTCCAACGAGGGTGTCTATGCCGTCAGTAAAGTTCTTAATGTCATTCTCCAAAGAGCTTTTAATAATAGCATCATTAATTGCCTTGTCTGAAAAATCTCCGTCCAGGCAAATATTTTCTTTTATAGTCGCATTAAAAAGATATACATCCTGAGAAATATAAGAGATATTTGTGTCAAGTGCTCTTTGACGAATTCTTCCATCGTAAAGAACATTTCCGTCATAGTCTTTGATTATTCCCATAATAATTTTTAAAATAGTCGATTTTCCGCGTCCCGACTTGCCGACAATCGCATACTTGCCATTCTTTTTAAAGTCCATATTTAAATTTTTTAAAATTTCCCTATCGTCATAGGAGTAGGAAATATTTTTAAGTGCCAGGCTTTCATCAAATATTTCTCTACAAATTTTTTCAGCCTCATTTGATTCAAAAATATTAAAATAGGGTTTGGACTGCATGATGAGCATCTTTGCATTGGCTAGATTTGATAGACCATTTGTCACTCCGCCTATAAGATTTGCGGCGCCTGCAAGGACTGCGACTCCAATTCTGCCATAAATGGCCAGAATAACGACCAGGACTTCCGCCAAAATCTGCATGGAAACGCTCACAATGCCCATGACACACTCCAAAATCTCTGTCATATAAGATTTTCTGCACCTGGCTTCTTCGCTTATCTGACTTGCTTCCCTACCCTTTTTAACATACCATTTATCTGCCGATAGAATTTTTAAAATGTGTACGCCATAAATCAGATCTTTAAATTTCTTCATGGCCTCAGCTTGGGCCTGGAGATTTTCTTCTCCGATTTTTTCTATGCGTTTTTCAAAAATTTTCGGCATAAACCACATTAAAAGACTTGAAAAAATTGCAAACAAAAACAAATAAAAATCCAAATATAAAAGTGCCGCCAGGCTCCAAATAATCTGTGCTCCTCTACCAACTAAGTTAAATACACTTTGCCAAGCCAAATCTGAAATCTCGTCAATGTTTTTTGTTATATAGGAAATGTATTCGGATCTTTTTTCTCCTTCAAAATTTCTTGTATCTCCCTGGTATATAGCCTGGTAAAAATCATCTCTAAGGTCAGTATTCATTGCCTTTATCGCCCTTGCACGACAATACGACTCAAGCATGCAAATTAAAAAATATCCAAGCCATCCTCCAAAGGAAATTGTAATCCACTTCAAAAAGAGATGCAGGTCTAGTTTGATAGCACCATCAAATGTTTTTATCGCAAAAAACTGGACTATGACCTGCTTACCCCACATCAAAATTTGCAGCAAAAAGACAATTAGTGTTTTTGTCTTATTTTTATAAAGATACCTTCTAATACTATCCATAATCTCCCTTGTTATATCAAAATTCTCCTTAACCTACATAAAAACACTTTTTGTGAAGTAATTTTCGCTAATGTTTTTATGGTCGATGCTGATAACTGTCTTTGCTTCTAGGTAATTCATGAGGTCATCAAAGATCTCGTAGAAGAGGCTTTCATCCAGGCCTGTGCTTATTTCATCGAAAATATAGAGCTGGCAATCCTTGTAAAGAGCTCTTGCTAGCAATACTCTTGTTCGTTCACCACCCGATAAGGTACTGGAATCAAAGCCAATCTTGTTTTCGGAATATTTTTCAAGGACTTCTTCTAGCCTGCAAATTTTAATTATTTGATTTAGCTTGCCCTCGTCCACCTTGGATTTAAAAGTTATGTTGTCAATGATAGACATATTAAACAATTTATTTTCTTGAAAAACTGCTGACAGTGATATAGTCTGATTTTCCTTGCCGTCAACATATATCTTACCAGAGGTCGGCTTGTACATATTCGTAATCAGTTTTGCCAGAGTAGATTTACCTGACCCAGTTCTTCCATTTATTTTTAATTTGTCGCCCTTATTTATGACCAAGTTAAAATCTTTTAAAATCTGATTATCTCCATAATTTAAAGAGACATCTTTAAATTCAATGGTCTTAAAATCTTCGATTAAATTTACATCTTCTTTTTCTATTCTCTTGAAGGTTTCATCAATCCTCTTAACCGAATTTTTGAAGGCAGATATTTCCTTCTGATTTTCTATTATATTAAAAATTGGATCGGTAATCATCGATGCATACAAGATAATTGCGATCAATGCACCAACCGACAGACTACCCTGACTAACACGGAGGCCGCCAATCAAAATCAAAGTTGCCATAATTAAATTAAAGAGCAAACTGACCAGGGCTTGAGAAATATTTTTTATATTTACGATTTTTTTATCCAAGACATTTAGCTCGTGATTTTCTTGGTGGAAGTCACTGGTAAAAATCTTTTCTTTGTTGAATAATTTAATGTCCCTGGCGCCTATAATTATGTCAAAAAACTTATTTATAACATTTAGCCTTTGAATTTGGCTCCTCTCAGACGCCCTTTCGGATTTATTTAAAATCTTTTGAATAACAAGAGTTGAGATAGCAGAAATGGCAATCATTGCAAAGAGCATAATGTAGTCGTATTTTATTATTATGATTGACCCGATGACAAAGCTTGATATTGAAAAGCCCAAATCAAAAACCAAGGGGATGAGCTTGTCATCAAGGGCTTTTAAATCGTCAATTATAACATTAAAAACATTTGAGTGGCCAGCTTTTTCCAAGAGGCCAATCTTTGTGCTCATGATATTTTCAACAATCTCATCTCTTATTTCTCTATTAAGATTAAGCTCAAATTTTGAACCAAAATTAACCAAGGCAATCTTGAAGATATTGACCAAAATATAGACCAGTGAATAAAGGATTATGTATTTTATAAATTCACCTTGATTGCCTATGGTTAAGTAATCGATTACCTTCTGAATAAAAACCATGGGGAAAATGCTGAGGCTCCCTACGATTATCCCTGTTAAAAATAATAATAAAATTTTAGAAAAATTCTTTTTGTACTTTTCTCTAATCATAATTCGCTCCTATCAATTAGTGATCTGGCTCAAATATTTTATATCACTAATATTGATTTTATTATACCACAAAATTACTATCCTGTATAAGCTTTATACTTGCACATTAATTACAAAAAAGACGGCAGATTTTTTGGCTCTATGTCAAATGTTGGAGAGAATTATTGAAAAATAAGTCTCCCTTTCTTGTATTTTATGCACTTAAAGTATATTTTACTTCCCTATACATATTAACAACTAAATCTTTATGTTTTTCTCTGTTTTATTGCATAGCAAACAAAACCCCTAGAGGTTTTGAAATTTTTTTAGGATATGGCAAATATTCTTTTCCTAAATATTTCAAAGTTTCTTAGGCCAAATGAGTTTCTTTTTAATGTTTTTATCTTCGTGTGAAAACCTTCTAATGGTCCATTGGTATACGGGTGATCAAATAAGTTTGCTATTTCCTCAAACCAATTTGTAAAACATCTTATACAGTCTTTGTATTCTTTTAGCCCAGATGTTCCAGCTCTTCGTATCCATTCTTTTAGGCATCTTTTTGCATCTTCTTTATTGGTTTGTGTTAAGACGTATTCATAGAATAGTTCTTTTAGTTTGTAGGCTTGTTTAAGTTCTTCGTTTAACTCCAGCATTGTGGCTACTTCATTTACTTCATGGTTTTTTAATTTGCTTGCGGGTTTTGTTAAGAGGCTTTTGCTTCTTTTCATGTAGATTCTTAAGTTTTTTGTCTTGTCTTTTTGTGCTTTTTTTCTTGTGTTCTCCATGGCCCATGTTACTTGTCTTATGAAGTGGTATTTATCTATGATGTGTATGGATTTTGGAAAGTAGGTTTCTTTGACGGTTTTATATGGTTTGTACATGTCTGTTACATAGTATTTTACTTGGTCTCTTTCTTCTTTATCTATTGACCGGAAGTAGCTGTTTAGGTTTTTATTGGTTCTGGATTTTACTATGTCTATTAGTTTATGGTTATTTCCGTCTAAGATGTATAGGTGGTATTTGTGTCCTCCTGTGTCTCCTTTGAATTCATCCATACACATTAATTTGGGCAGAGTGTTTCTGTTTGCTGGTAGCATTTTTGCTATTCTTATTATTGTGTGCCAGGATAATTTGTATCTTTTAGCTATTGATTTTATTGAGCAGATTTCTTTAAATTCATTTAATATGTTTAATATTAGTCTTAATGTTACTGTGTAGTGTTTTGGGACTAGGTTTTGTTTTCCCTCAAATCTTTTGCCGCAACTTTTACAGTTGTATCTTGTTTTCTTTAGGTGGATGATACTTACTTTTCCTGTTATTGGTGTGTCTTTTACTTTTTGGGTTCTGTGGTCGTGTACCCATATGTTTTTTGATCCGCAATGTGGACATTTCTTTGGTTTGTCTACTTTTGCGTATATATGGAAGTATTCTTCATTCCAACTCGTTTTTATGTCTTCCACTGTTATGCCTTTACAATCTAAGATTTTTGTGATATTATTTTTATGCACTTATATGCACCCCCTTACTTGTTAGGTTGTTATTTTAAGTATAGGATGTTTTGCGTATAAGTGCAATTTTTTTACATAAAAAGAGGCTGTACAATTTTTGTTGGTCTTTTACTCCCCAACAAATATTATACAGCCCAAATTAATGTCAGATCTTATGAGCTAAGCCTAAGAAAGGCCGATGCTGAACTGATAGAAGTAGAAGAAATTTAGGAGGAGCTTATGACTCTAAATATTGCCTTAGCTAGTAACCCTAACTCAGGGAAGACCAGCTTATTTAATGCTCTAACAGGCAGCCACCAATATGTAGGTAACTGGCCTGGAGTAACTGTAGAAAAAAAATAAGGCCAATACAAAAAAGACAAGGAAGTAAGGTTTACTGACCTGCCAGGAATTTATTCCCTGTCACCTTATACATTAGAAGAAGTTGTAGCCAGAGACTTTCTTATTCACGAAAAGCCTGATGCCATTATAAATGTTGTTGACGGGTCTAACATAGAGAGAAACTTGTACTTATCTACCCAGTTGTCTGAACTTGGTATACCTTTAATTATTGCCCTTAATATGATGGACATTGTTAAAAAGAACAATGACTTTATTGACATAAAAAAAATCGAAGCTGAACTAAACTGTAAAATAGTTGAAGTATCTGATTTGAAAAACGAAAACCTTGATAAGCTAATTGAAGTTGCAAAAAAGAAGCAAAGAAAAAAGAAAAGCACCAAGAGATCAAAGCCTTTTCTAAAGACTTAGAAGGCTATATCACTGCCATTGAAAATGCCCTTCCTGAACTTGACAACCAAAGAGCCAGAAGATGGCTGGCAGTAAAGGTCTTTGAAAACGACGAAAAGATTATTGAAGATTTAAAACTCTCTGCAGAAAAACTTGATGAAGTTTCTAAAATCAGAAAGCAAGCTGAAGAGTTTTTCGATGACGATGCTGAAGGTATTGTAACTGACGAAAGGTACAACTTTGTAACATGTATTACTTCAACAGCTGTAAAAAAAGGTCGTAAGGGCCTAACCCTTTCTGACAAAATCGACAAGGTCATTACTAACAGAATTTTGTCCCTACCAATTTTCGTAGGAATTATGCTAGTGGTTTATTATGTAGCTATTACAGTTGTTGGCGGAGATGTAACTGACTGGACTAATGATGTCTTCTTTGCAGAAATTATTGGCGGCAAACTTGATGCCCTATTAGAAGCTTTGGGAACATCTGAGATGGTCCACTCCCTAGTAATGGACGGGATCTTTGCAGGTGTATCTGCAGTTTTAGGGTTTTTACCAATAATTGCAACCCTCTTTATCTTTATAGCAATTTTAGAAGACATTGGCTATATGGCTAGGATTGCCTTTATTCTAGATAGGATTTTTATAAAGTTTGGTCTTTCAGGCAAGTCCTTTATTCCAATCCTAGTTGGAACAGGCTGTTCAGTTCCTGGGATTATTGCAACTAGAACTATAGAAAATGACAACGACAGAAGAATGACCATAACAGTTGCATCAATGATGCCTTGTGGAGCAAAAACAGATATTATTGCCATGTTTGCTGCAATTTGGGGCGGATCCTGGTGGTTTGGACCAATTTGGTACTTTGGTGGAATTATAGCAGTTATCATAACTGGCCTTATTTTAGAGAAAACCAGCCTCTTCCACGGAGACCCAGCTCCCTTTGTTATGGAGCTACCAGAATACCACCTGCCAAGTATTAACAACGTTCTAAGATCAACTTGGAAAAGAGTAAAGGCCTTTATTGTAAAAGCTGGAACAATAATAGTTTTAGCATCTATCTTTATTTGGCTAACTACAAATATTACAGTTAACTTCAGCTTTGAGCCTTTTGGCGAAGGAGATGTTGATTCAATCCTTGCCTTCTTAGGAAAGAAAATTGAATGGTTCTTTGTTCCCCTTGGCTTTAGCGATTGGATAGCTTCAGTAGCTACAGTCCTAGGCCTAGTTGCCAAAGAAGTTGTAGTAACAACCTTTGGTATTTTAGCAAAACATGGAGAAGTTGATCCAGACACAGCCAGCCTAACAAAGTTTGTAGAAAGTTACTTTACAACAGCTTCAATGCTTTCCTATATGTTCTTTAACCAATTTATCATTCCTTGTTTCGCAGCAGTTGGCGCTATTAGACAAGAAATGAACGAAAAAAAGTGGACCTGGTTTGCCATTGGCTACATTCTAGTATTTTCATACACAATAAGCTTAATGGTCTACCAATTTGCCAGAGTCCTAGTAGATGGCCAAGCTCCAAACCTTTGGACAGGAGTAGCTGGAGTAATTCTAGCAATTTATCTCTTCCTGATCTTTAGGCCATCAAAGTATAGAAACTAGAGGTGAAATGTGGGAGATTATATTGTTTTAGGAGTCGTTATCCTAATTGCCGTTTTGGCATATTTGAAAATTAGAAAAAATAAGAAAAAAGGCGTAAGCCCTTGTGGCTGTAGCTCTTGCCCATCAGCAGGGACATGTCACAGCTACAAAGAAGGAAATGAATGTAAATAAAATAAAAGCCAGAGATTTTAAGGTCTCTGGTTTTTTCTTTCTTTGTTAATTTTTCTTAGCTTAGAAGCTGGCCTTGGTCTATAAAAATTTCTCTGTCCGAAAAGATTTCAGATAGTTTTCTGTCGTGGGTTATAAATATATAGGAAGTATTATTTGCTTCCTGGTATTTTCTTAATATATCTATAATTTGTGCCTGGCTTACAACATCTAGCATAGAAGTTGGTTCATCTAAAACTAATATTTGTGGGTCAACTGAAAGGGCTCTAACTATGGCCAGTCTTTGTAGTTCTCCACCACTTAATTCTCTAGGATACCTGTAGAGATATTCTTCTCTTAGGCCTAGTTTTTTTATTTCTTCAACTATGTCTTCCACCTTCCAATTTTTCTTATAAAGTTGAAATGGCTCTTTTATGCTATCAATTATTTTTAAACTTGGATTAAAAGCTGACTCTGGATGCTGGAAGAGTATTTGAATTTTACTTCTAAGTTTTTTTTGAATAGGGTATTTTAGTTTTTCTTCTTTAAAGTAAATTTCTCCTTGGTCAGCTTTTATAATTCCTGCAATTATTTCTCCAATTGTAGACTTGCCGCTTCCACTTTCTCCTACAATACTTAGGGTTTCCCCTTCTTTTAGGTCAAAGGAAATATTTTCTATGGCATAGAACTTTTCCCTCTTGTCTTTGTAATAAATTTTTGTAAGTTGTCTTACCTTAAGCATACTTCCAACACCTTACCTTTCTGTTTTCAAGGCTAAACATCGGTGGTGCTTCTAGACACTTGTCACTAGCGTATTTACAAGACGTCCTATAAATACAACCCTCGTTATAGTTAGGTTTTTCTACAAAGCTTCCATCTATTTTTAGGCCATTTTCTGGCAAGGCTGCAATCATAGCTTGGGTGTAAGGGTGGAGGGGGTTTTGAAAAACATCTTCTGTTTGCCCTTCTTCTAACAAATAAGATGCATAAAGTACCCCAACCTTTTCGCTTATATTTCTAGCAAATCTCAAATCGTGGGTGATGACTATATAGGCCCTCTCCTCTAAGGCCAAAAAACTTTCTTCTACTAAGTCTATTCTTTTAGAATCAAGGCCCTTAGTAGGTTCATCTGCCAGAATTATTTCTGCTCCACCTGCTATGCCCATGGCAATCATCGCCCTTTGTCTCATGCCGCCACTAAAGGCATAGGGATAGTCATTAACTCTTTTTTCTTCATCCCCTATGTTAAATTTTTTTAATAGGTCTATGGCCTGCCTTACTGATTCTTTCTTTGATAGATTTTTATGAATTACCAAAGGTTCACCTACTTGGAGGCCGACTTTCATAAGAGGATTTAAGGCATTACCTCCTCCTTGGGGAACATAAGAAATTTCAGCTCCTCTAATAGCTTCCATTTCCTTTTCCTTTAATGCTAAGAGGTTTTTATTCTTATAGTATATTTTCCCTTCTACTTGGCTCTTGGGCAGAAGTTTTAAAATGGCAAGAATTAAAACCGACTTACCGCTACCTGATTCACCAATTAAGGCAAACTTTTCTCTTTCGCTAAGGTCTAGTGAAAAATCTCTAAGAACTTTGTTTTTTCCCTTAGCAAAGCTAATATTTAGGTCTTCAATTTTTAGTAAAATATTTTCTTTAGTCATTTTTCTCACCGTAATATCCCATTAAAATAAAACCTAAAACAACTAAGGAGGTACATATTATTGGCGGAACATACCACCAGTATTGGTTTTTCATTATTGCATTTCTATAAAAGGCATATCTTAAAATACTGCCCCAAGATTTTTCGCCAAAGGAACCTAGGCCTAAAAAACTAAGACCTGACTCTGTCATCATTGCAGATGCAACTGAAAGGGCTCCCCTAGTCATAACTATGTCTATTAAGTTAGGCAAAAGGTGCTTATAAATAATAACAAAGTTATTTAAGCCCAAAGACTTTTCGATTTTTATATAAGGCAAAACTACCAGCTCTTTTGTCTTGGCCCTAATTATTCTACAGGTATAGGTCCAACCTGTAATGGAAATTGCAATAATTAAATTTAGTTTTCCTGGCTTCATAAAGGCAATTAATAACATAGCCAGTGGAAGATAGGGAATGCCCATTACAATATTTGTAAAGGCTGTAATAGTTTTGTCCACCTTGTTGCCAAAGTATCCAGCAATTAAACCTAGGCTTGTTCCTACAAAAGTTACTATAAAGGCAGTGAAAACTCCTATAGAAATTGAAGTCCTAGTCCCATAAATTAGCTCGCTTAGTATATCATTTCCAAGGTCGTTGGTTCCTAAAAGATGGTCGCTAGACGGATTTAAATAGGGCTGGAAAAGGTCATGAGGATTATAGGGAGCTAGGATTGGAGCAAATATTGCAATGAGAATAAAAACTGTAACTATAAATGATCCAATTATAAAGTACTTGTTTATTTTTTCTCTTCTCATACTAGTTTCCATCCCCATATCTAGGATCAATTTTTTGGTTAAAGATATCTGAAATAAGGTTGCCAAAAACTACTCCTACTGCTGCAATTAAAAAGCATAATTGGGCAGTTGGAAAGTCTTTTTTACTAACAGCCTCAGTCATTAATAGGCCCATGCCCTTCCATCCAAAAATTGTCTCTATAATCATAGACCCACTTAATAAATATCCCATTTGGATAAAAAAAGAAGTTCCATAGGGAATTAGTGCATTTCTAAGTAGGTGCTTAAAAAGTACGGTCTTTTCGCCCATACCCTTAGACCTTGCAGTTAAAATATAGTCTTCTTTTCTAATTTGGGAAACGGAAGACTTCATTAACATAAAATTTGATGCCGTTCTAAATATTATTAGAATAATTAAAGGTAGGGCCATGTGGTGGATCATACTTTTTACTTTCTCAATACCAAACAAACCTGGACTTACCATGCCATTAATTGGAAATACTTTTAGCTTATAAGAAAATATAGTTAGAAGTATTAGTCCTAGGCAGTTAGATGGAATTGTGTTAGCAAGTAAAAATACTGGGGTGGAAACCTGGTCAAACTTTCCACCAGGTTTCCAACCAGCAAAGGTTCCTAAAACACAGCCTAAAATTCCACCTATAATCCAAGTTGGAATAGCAAGCATTAAGGTATTTTTACAGGCCCTAAGCACATTTTCAGTAACAGGCCTTTTGTTATAATAGGCTATACCAAAGTCTAGCTTAGCAATATTTTTTAAATATTTAATAAATTGAACATTGAGCTTGTCGTTAAGTCCATACTTTTCTACAATTCTTTCTAGCTCACTTGGATTATTTTCTAAGAGATAATAATACTCTTCTTGGCCTACTAGAGAAATAATAGGATCTCCAGGCATAAAGTGGATGAGCAAAAATGAAATTGTAACTATAACAAAAATTGTCGCCAGTGAAAATAGTATTTTTCTTATTGACTTGTTCATTTTACTTTTGATAAATGTCGTACCAAGTTCTTGGGTTAATTACTCCCCAACCTGGATAGTTATCCCAGCCTCCTATTTTATCTGTCCTATATGGGAAGTGACCTTCTTCCCAGCAAAGGGCTTGGGCAAAACAATCTTCTGCTGCCATGTGTTGTAATTTGTTCATATAGCCAGCATATTCTTCATTGGTCTTTGATACTTGCATCTTGTAAAATGTTTCTAAAAATTCTGGATCATCATAGGTTCCCCAAATCCAAGTTTTTTCTCCTTCAAATCTTGGTGCACCTACAAAGTACCTGAAGGCACTTGACCAGTTTGTCATTCCAGAAGTAGTGTAACCAATAGAAAGGTCGTACTTGCCTTCACTAACATTGGCTTCCCATACTTCACCATTTCTAAGTGAGTCTTCGTCAATATGGGTTTTAATTCCCAAATCTTTTAAAGATGCTCCTATAACTTCAGCAATTCTACTATAGGTTTCCTTGCCTTTTTTAGAATATTGCATAGTAATCATAACATCCATTGGAGATCCATCTGGAAGTTCTCTAAAGCCATCACCATCAACATCCTTGTAGCCAGCTTGGTCTAATAAATTTTTCGCCTCTTCAAGGTCTTGGTCTAAAATTCCTAGACTTTTGTCAAAACCCTTGTTTACAGGTGTAACTATTCCAATTCCTGGATGCTTGCCATAGTCGCCTGCAATTACTTGAGCCAATCTGTCATAGTCAAGTCCAGCCCTTACAGCCTTTCTAAAGTTAATATCGTCTCCTGGCTTTCTCTTCATACCATAAGTAAGTTGGTAATGGCCACCAAAGTCACTGGCTCCTGGGTCTATGTCGGGATTAGACTTTATTGTATCCATAATAGGTCCATCTATTGGATTTGCATAATTGAAAAATGCATCTATTTCACCATTGGCCATGGCCATCATTAGGGTGTCTTCTCCAGAATATGATTGAAGGACAACTTCTTCTACCATAAGGTCTCCACCATAATTGTTTTCTGGAACTGCCTTATAAACTGAAGTTTGTGAGTCTCTGTCTACAGCAACTAGCTTATAAGGTCCACAGCCAATAGCAGCATCTTCGCCATCATAAGTAGATGGGTCTTCTACCTTTTCCCAAATGTGTTTGGCAAATAAACAAGAGTTGTTAGATGCAGAAGCATTTAGCCAATAAAAAACATCAGGCTCTGAAAATTTAAGAGTGCATTCATGGTCGCCAGTAATTTCCCAGCTTTCAAGGTTTTTTAAGCCTCCTGACTCTCTAACATTTTTCATAAAGTCAAAGGTAAATAAAATGTCCTCTTCAGATACAGGAACTCCGTCATGCCAAATTGCTCCCTCTGGCCATTTAAAAACTAACTCTTTGCCATCGTCAGAAATTGTAAATTCTGTAAAAAAGAATGGTTGTATTTCGTTATTTTTATCAACATAGACAAAGTCACCTTGGGTAAAGTTGTTATAGTTAGTCCTACCAAAAGCATCTTTTTGTGAAACTGCAGAAAAAACATTGTTTTCAGCTGTAGTTCCAATTACTAATCTTTCTACCTTCTTTTTCTCTTCACTTGTTTTTGCAACTTTTTCTTCTGTGCTTGCAGGTTTTTGAACTGCTTCCTCTACTTTTCCTTCTGGCTCTGCATTTTTATTGCAGGCACTTAGACCTAAAACCAAGGCCAAGGCTAGAACAAGGAAAAACTTTAAATTCTTTTTCATTTTCTTCTCCTTAGAATTATTATTGAACTTTACTCTAAATCCTAAAAATAAAAAACCATTGTCTATAAGCCTAAAAATAGTAAGCTCAAAAAAACAATGGTACAGTAACTGTTTTTTTACCTACTTTCGACGGAAATAGGTATAAATTCAAATGCCAAGCAGGTTTTCTGACTTGTGCCTACCATATATTTAGCCTTCTCAGTTTCCCAATGGCATAGTTAAATATACTAACACTTACAGCGACCGGATCGTTTAAGATTTTCACTTAATTCCCTTTAAGTAAATAAAAGCTTATTTACTCACTTAGCATCTTATTCAATTGTAATAATTATAGCACTTTGAAATGTTTTTTTCAATAAAAAAAGACTTGGACTTGCTATTTAAAAATTTATATTTTTATAAATTCTGTAATTTTTTAAAAAAGAAATTTTTATTTCATAAATCTATTTGAAAAGATCTATTCTCTTTCTAATAATCTAACACTTGGAACTAAAAGTCCGCCAACTGCATTTCCTAAAACTATAACCAAAATTCTCAAAAATCCATCTAGACTCCAAACTCCTGCCATGGCAAAGTAAAAAATATCTGCAATAGAGTGTTCAAAGCCTGCAAGGATAAAAACCATTACTGCAAAGATTATGCCTAAATATTTTCCAATGTCCTGGGTGTTTGTCTTGTATTCTTCTACTCCAAAGACGACGAAGACGTTACACATTATTCCTAGGACAAATAAACTTAAATAAGTGTCGTTTAATTTTGTGTTTACTAAAGCCAAAGCCTTTTCTTGTAAAAATTCTCCATTTCTACTTAAAGATAAAAGAAAGGCTATTAGTACTGCTCCAAGGGCGTTTCCTATTAGGACCTTTAGTAGAAATTTTGTATAAGACTTTTTCTCATTATAAAAGAAATATCCGACCTTGCCTGTAAATAAGTTATCACTCTCTTTCTTTTTTTGTTGTTTTAGGTGGAGGCTTAATAGATTTTTATATCCTCTTTGTGAATGAGCGTTTTGAAATGATAGAATAGAAAAAGCCGACTACT
>QWCK01000733.1_pt1 | contig 142764 bp, 146 predicted proteins | sample 1972571 | NCBI WGS metagenome assembly QWCK01 (sample SAMN09866710, study PRJNA288562) | Human gut metagenome isolate term2_stool, whole genome shotgun sequencing... | isolation source: gut | host: Homo sapiens | place: USA: California | reverse complement strand
TTCATAAGACTATTATGAGGTATATTTTAGAAAAAAGAAACCCCTAATCCCCTCAAGATTGAGGGGCAGGGGAGTTGAATAGGCGAAGCCTATTTTTTATTTAACGAAAAACCCGAATTATGGGAGCGTGATGGAGATGAACAGGAGAGATCTCGAAATAATATGGATAGGAGAACAGATATGACATTTCGATATGCGTTGAAACGATCAATTCCGGTAATGGCGGGATATATCGTTCTGGGAATCGGATTTGGAATGCTGCTGGGAGCGAAGGGCTACGGCATCACCTGGGCGCTCGCGATGAGTGTGTTCATTTATGCGGGGTCAATGCAGTATGTGGCAATTGATCTGATAACAGGTGGCGCGTCGCTGATCTCAGCGGCACTTATGACACTGATGGTCAACGCAAGACATTTATTTTATGGAATCTCCATGCTGGAACGATATAAGGACACAAAACCATATAAGCCGTATTTGATCTTTGCGCTTACGGATGAGACGTATTCGCTGGTGTGCAGTGGAGATGTACCGGAGGGGGTCGAGGAGAAGAAATATTTCTTCCTTGTCTCGCTGTTGAACCAGATTTACTGGGTAATTGGAAGCGTGATGGGATCGGTGCTCGGGAGTGTATTGAATATCAATACGGAAGGGATCGATTTCTCGATGACAGCTCTGTTTCTGGTGGTATTTACGGAACAGTGGATGAGCACGAAGGATCACAGAAGCGCCGTTGCAGGTGTTGCTGCATCCGTGATCTGTCTGTTGATCTTTGGGGCATCAGCCTTTCTGATCCCGTCGATGATCTCTATCACGGTGATTTTGACGCTGATGCGTGGGAGTAAGAAAACTGAGAGCAGCCAGATGACGGCATAATTCATGACATTTTCCGAAGGACAGGAAATAGTATGAAAACAGTGCCCAGGTTGCTGCACACGGGTAGGAAATTTCCGAACTGAAAATTCCGTACAATACAGCGGTAGCAGTGGATTTTGCTTGATTTAGGAGGAATAGAGAGGATGGATTTGAGGGCGGTCACACTGATCGCGGTATGCGTTGCAGTAACGATTGTTTTAAGATTTCTTCCGTTTGTGATATTCGGCAGGAAGAAGGAGATCCCCGGATACATTACATATTTATCGGGAGTTCTTCCGTATGCGATCATGGGGATGCTGGTGGTGTACTGCCTGAAAAATGTGAGCTTTTTTGCGGGATCTCATGGAATTCCGGAGATTGCAGCTTCCGCAGTGGTTGTCGGGCTGCACGTATGGAAGAGGAATACACTGCTCAGTATTGCGGTAGGAACTGTACTTTATATGTTTTTGATTCAGGCCGTATTTTAGGATAAGAGGAGAAAGCTCTGGAATTGTGATCATGGGTCATGATCAGTCTGCGGTGGTGCTGGAACTGCAATTTAGTATTCTGAATTGAGGGATAATTTCAGACAGAAGGAACAAGATAACGGTATATTACTTGAGATATTAAAAAAATTATGATATGATAGTCTCATCTTACGGAAAGTCTGGCGGATGGCACTGAATGCGGAATTTCGATGAAAATCCTGAAGGATCGAAATGGAGAATGGCAAAAGTGTAGGATCTTTATGACTGGAATGGAGGTCTGGATGAGACGAAGTGACAGAGAATTGAAGGACATGGCTGATATTGTGGCGATCGCGAAACGGGAGACTGTGTGCACCGTTGCGTTCCACGATGAGTCATGTCCTTATTTAATTCCATTGAATTATGGTGCAGAAGTGGAAGAAGGAAAGCTGGTTCTGTATTTTCACGGAGCGAAGGAAGGGACGAAGATCGATAAGATCAGGGAGAATCCTCAGGTTTCATATTGTATTTACGGGAAAAATAGCCTGAAGATCAATTATGACGCAGCCTGCAAGTCGACGACAAGCTTTGAGAGCATCTGCGGAAACGGAACTGCATATTTCGTGGAAGATCTCACATCAAAGAAAAAAGCTCTGGCGAGCCTCATGAATCAGATGAGTCAGAAGAAGGCATTCGAAGAGAACTCGTTCGCAGAGGCAATGGTGAACGCAGTGACGGTCTGGAAGATCGTAACGGAGAATGTCACCGGAAAAAGACATGAATAACATGAGGGACGGGTGTGTGCACGAACGGAAGCTCATGTGGGACAAAGAGGTGAAGAGAGCCGGAAACGTGCCTGCACGGTTCTGATGGATAAGGGAAACATAGAAAGGAGCATATACATATGGGAACAGATTTTAGAAAAGAGATCGGCACGACGATCGATCAGAGACGCGATGAATATACAAAAATCAGTGACGCGATCTGGGGTTTTGCGGAGCCGAGATTTCAGGAGTACGAGTCCACGAAGCTTCAGCAGGAGTTCTTAAAAGCGAGAGGATTTTCCGTCAAGGCAGATCTCGCAGGAGAAGAGACCGCATTTATCGCCGAATGGGGAAGTGGAAAGCCGATCCTCGCATTTTTAGGAGAGTTTGACGCTCTTTCCAGCCTACAGCAGGAGGCAGACTGCACAGAACGTCACCCGATCGCAGGAAAGACAAACGGACATGGCTGTGGTCATCATCTTCTCGGAACGGCATCTGTAGCGGCTGTTGATGCGTTAAAAACTTATATGGAAGAGAATCACATGAGCGGAACGATCCGCTACTATGGCTGTCCGGCGGAGGAAAATGCGGGTGGAAAGGCATATCTGGTCCGGGATGGATATTTTGATGATTGTGATATCGCGATCACCTGGCATCCATACACAATGAATAAAGTTATGAAGGGCGGATTCCATCTGGCAAACTTCCGGGCATTCTTTACCTTCCACGGAATTTCATCCCATGCGGCGGGGGCGCCGGAGCTTGGACGTTCTGCGCTGGATGCCGTTGAGATCATGGATATCGGTGTGAACTATATGAGAGAGCATATGATCGATGCAGCGAGAGTTCACGGCGCGATCACAAACTCCGGCGGAATCGCTCCGAACGTGATCCCGGCTGAGGCGCAGATCCTCTATGCGATCCGTGCACCAAAGGTAACACAGGTCAAGAAGCTTTATGAGCGGATGTGCGATATTGCAAAGGGCGCGGCTCTGATCACAGGCACGACCGTTGATATCAAGCAGGTTGCAGCATATTCCAACCTGATCAATAATGATACACTGGCGGATCTTGTTCAGGAGAATCTGGAGCATGTGGTTCCGATCGGCTATACGGAGGAAGAGCTTGCGTATGCAAAGAAATTCCAGGGTGTGATCACAGAGCTGGATAAAGAAGGAATGAAGGATCAGGCGACAGCGATCGGAGGAAAAGAGCATAAACAGGAGCTCTTAGAGCAGCCGATGTGGGATCTTATTGTCGATAAAAACAGTGCTTACGGTGGTGGCGGCTCCACGGACGTCGGAGATGTCAGCTGGGTCGTTCCGACAGCACAGGTCTATACCAGCTGTTATGCAGCAGGTACAGCGCTTCATTCCTGGCAGGCTGTTGCACAGGGAAAATCTTCGATTGCTCACAAAGGGATGTTGGCGGCAGCGAAGGTTATGGCGTATGTCGGCGCGGAACTTCTTCTGAATCCGGAATTAATTGAGAGGGCAAAGGCAGACTGGAAGAAAGAGCTTGACGGAGAGACATATCCGAATCCGCTTCCAGCAGATTTAAAACCATCGATCTGGTAATAGGATAGATCAGGCAGTCGGAATGAGAACCATCAAGGGCGATGGTTTTCAGAAGACTGCCTAAAAAAATAGGTATAACAAGCTTCTGCTTATGGAAGTGTTGCACATAGTGCCTGTTGATGGAAATGTGTGTGGCAGGAACAAGGATTACACAGGAAGGAGTGGACAGCATGGAAACAAAGAATCAAGATAGAATTTCTGAACTGGTGGAGAAACAGAAGGACACATATACATCTATGGCGGATGAGATCTGGGGATATGCGGAACCTCGTTTTCAGGAATATGAATCTTCGAGGGTACAACAGGAATACCTTGCGTCTCGCGGATTTTCAATCCGGGCTGACCTTGCCGGAGAGAAGACAGCGTTTATTGCCGAGTGGGGAAGCGGAAAGCCGATCCTCGCGTTTCTTGGTGAGTTTGACGCTCTTTCCAGTCTTCAGCAGGAAGCAGACTGCACGGAGCGTCGTCCGATCGCAGGAAAAACAGATGGACATGGCTGTGGCCACCATCTTCTCGGAACGGCATCTGTGGCGGCTGTCGATGCACTAAAGTCCTATATGGAAGAAAAAGACCTGAAGGGAACGATCCGCTACTATGGCTGTCCGGCGGAGGAGAATGCGGGCGGAAAGGCATATCTGGTCCGGGACGGATATTTCAATGACTGTGATATCGCTATCACCTGGCATCCAAGCACGACGAACAAAACAATGGGAGACGATAAATTTCTTGCCAATTTCCGTGTGTTCTTTACCTTCCATGGAATTTCCTCCCATGCGGCGGGAGCGCCGGAGCTTGGACGTTCTGCGCTGGATGCAGTGGAGATCATGGACATTGGCGTGAATTATATGCGAGAGCATATGATCGACGCAGCGAGAGTTCATGGTGCGATCACGAACACAGGCGGAATTGCTCCGAATGTGATCCCGGCTGAAGCGCAGATCCTTTATGCGATCCGTGCACCAAAGGTAACTCAGGTCAAAAAGCTTTATGAGCGGATGTGTGACATTGCAAAGGGTGCGGCGCTGATCACGGGAACGACTGTGGATATTCGTCAGGTTGCCGCTTATTCCAACGTGATCGGAAATGATGTTCTGGAAGAGGTCATGGACAAAAATCTTGACCATTTTATTCCGATCAGATATACGGAAGAGGAGCTGGCGTACGCGGGAAAATTCAAAGAGGTCGTTACGGAGTTAGACAAAGAGGGCTTAAAGGACATGATCGCTCATGTCGTTGAAAAGGACAGGCGGAAGGAAGTCCTGGATATGCCACTGTTGGATTTTAAACTGGACCGGAGCGAATCATATGGCGGTGGTGGCTCTACCGATGTCGGTGATGTGAGCTGGGTGGTTCCAACGGTGCAGACAAATGTGTGCTGCTATGCGGCAGGAACAGCACTTCATTCCTGGCAGGCTGTTGCTCAGGGAAAGGCAAGTATTGCCCATAAGGGCATGCTGACGGCGGCAAAAGTCATGGCATGCACAGGAGCGGATCTTCTGGAAAATCCGGAACTCTGGTAAAAACATAGTCATTTTTTAGATATTTTAGCGTTAGGAAAAAGCTCCAGGAGAATCAGATATGGATTCTCCGGGGGCTTTTTGCATATAGTACAAATTGAATATAATTTCAGTATATTATATCGTATTCGCAAAAATTATATATGATATTCGAATTAAGCATTAGACGATATAAGAATCGGCATTGTATAATATGCTTAAAATCTGAGGATGAAAATAATTATTTTACAACAAAATAGATAAATGCACAAGAAATGGATCGTGCCCAAATGAATGGGGAAAGAAGAAGGGAAAATTAGAACATGCAGGGTATGAGTCTTTGTTCATCGGAAGGAAATAAGCTTATTGAAAAAATTGATAAAGCCTTAGAAACATCCAGAATCATGAAGGATGTAGAGTGTTTCAGTCACCTGGACCGCTATACAGGTTCTGAGGATGGAGAGAAAGCGGCAGAACGAATCGCAAAACGAATGGAAGAACTGGGAATCCCGGTAGAGCGGGAAATTTATCAGGTATATAGAAGCCTTCCGGGAGAAGCATCCATACGGATCCAAGGGGATTCTTCGGAAGCAATCGTGCCTCTGACTCCGTATGTGTATAGTGGAACAGCGGAAAATCTGGAAGCTGAACTGGTTTTCGACCGGATCAGCGCAACCGGAGGCTGCAGCCAGAAGGAGCAGAGAGCGAGAATGGCAGAATTTGCCGGAAAGATCGTTCTGACATATGAGAACAGCTTTGCGTTTGCATGTGAGGCAAAACGTGCCGGAGTTTTGGGCGTGATCACAATCTGGCATGCGGATCTGGCACACCATGGAACGCTTGGAGGTGTATGGGGAACACCTGAGCCGGAGGATCTGGCTTTTCATTATCCGAGAATTCCGTTTGTGGAAATCACAAAAAGTGCAGGAAAGGAATTGCAGAAAAAACTGGAAGAAGGTCCACTGACGGCATGCCTTAACGTTGAAATGTGTCAGTCAATCGTTTCCAGTACCATGCCGGTAGCACATATTCAGGGAAGATCGGATAAGTATGTGTTGGTTTCCGGTCATTATGATTCCTGGTATGAGGGGATAACGGATAATGGCGTTGCCAATGCTGCTATGATGGAGATTGCCAGGGTATTTCAAGAAAATCAGGAACATCTGGAGCGGTCTGTAGTGCTTGCCTGGTGGTCCGGTCATTCAGATGCCCGTTATTCCGGATCGACCTGGTATTATGATCACCATTGGGAAGATCTGAAAGAAAATTGTGTGGCCCACATTAATATGGATATTTGCGGCTGTAAAGGTTCGGATGTGGTTGGAATGCGGACATCTATGCTGGAGGGCGAAGCCTTTGACCGAGAGTTTTTAAGGGAGTTTAATGATAAAGAACCGGAGGCACCGACGCCGATGGTACGATTCGCAGATCAGACCTTCTGGGGAGCGGATATTCCGTTTGCTATGATGCCGCAGTTTATAAAACAGGATCATAAAATATTTTCCTGGTGGCATACGAAAGAGGATACCTTTGATAAGGTAGATCCGGAGGTGACACTGCGAGATACAAGAGTCATTGCAAAGTTGACCGCCATTTTCGCTAATTGTGAGAAGCTTCCTGCAGAGATGAGCGGGTTTGTCAGCTTTATGGAAAACGAGCTTCGTTCTATAGAACAGAAGCTTAGTGCGGAATTTGATCTTTCTCCGGTCTGGAGGGCGATCGGCAGCCTGAAGGAAGCGGTTGCAGATCTTGAAAACGCTATGGAGAATCAGAAACATACAGACGATGTCATCATGGAAATAGCGGGAGAATTGGCAAGGATCATGTACACGACATCCAGCCCATATCATCAGGATCCGGCGGTAAAGGGAACGGTGTTTGCCGGACTTGCTATGGCAGAGGGTCTGACAAGGGAAAATACAGAAGCAGATTATTATTTGGCAGTCCAGACAAGATTTGTGCGTCAGAGAAACCGGCTTACAGGACAGATGAACGTAGTTGCGGAGAATTGCCGGAAATGGATCTCTGGATGGGGGAAATAAAGCGAGAAGGAAAAAATTATGTAACAATATAATAACAAGGAGGACATGTGCATGAGAAAAAGGATGTATGGAAAACTGACGGCATTGGCATTGGCCGGGGCTATGGTATTGTCGGGCTGCGGACAGAGTGGGGGAAACTCCGGTACATCGACAGCGGATTCAAAGGCGGAGACATCAGCTTCATCCGGTGCGGAAACATCGTCAGAGAAAAAACCAGAGTCCATTGGACGGACAGACATTATTTCAGCGAATAGCAGCGATATCCGGTCTATGGATCCACAGGTGGGGGTGGATTCACCATCTGCAACGCTGAATTACCATATTTATAATGGTTTGATCAAAATTGATGATAACCGTGAGCCTGTAGGGGATCTGGCAGAGAGTTTTGAGATTGTGGATGACACAAAGTACAAATTTAAACTGCGGAAAGGCGTAAAGTTTCACAATGGAGATGAACTGAAGGCCAGCGATGTGAAATTCAGTTTAGAGCGTGCCAAGACCATGCCAAAAGCAATGTCTAATGCATCAGCCATTGATCATGTTTCTGTTGACGGGGATTACGAGGTGACGATCCATCTTTCAAATCCGTGTCCAGCATTCCTGTATATCCTTAATGATACCAGTATGAAGATCTTATCAGAGAAGGCAGTAACAGAGGCTGGCGATACATATGGAGAAGCTCCGATCGGAACAGGTCCGTTTATGTTTAAAGAGTGGGTTCCGAATGACCACTGGACGTTGGTCCGGTTTGATGACTACTTTGATGGACCTGCTACAGCCACTTCGATTACAACCCGGATCATTCCGGAAGGAAGTGCTCGTACAATCGCACTGGAAACAGGGGAGATTGATGTGATCTTAGCCGTAGATCCGGTGGATGCTGTCAATATTGAGAACTGTAAAGATCTTGTTCTGGAAAGCTGGCCGGCACCTTCTGTAGAATTTATGGCTATGAACACAACTAAAAAAGGATTGGATGATGTCCGGGTACGTCAGGCGATCAATTATGCCACGAATCGTCAGGAATTCGTAGATACGATTGTAGAAGGTCGCGGTGAAGTAGCCACCTCCGTTGTTGCAAAGACTGTGCCTGGGTGGAATGAGGACGTAAAGCCATATCCTCAGGATCTGGAAAAAGCCAAAGAACTTCTTGCAGAAGCAGGATATGAAAATGGACTGGATCTTAAGATGTACGTATCCGGAGAAGTAAGAAGTCGTGCTGCACAGGTAGTTCAGGCTCAGTTAGCTCAGGTTGGCATTAATGTAGACATCAATGTGTATGAATGGGGAGCATTTCAGGATGCGATCAATGCCGGAGAACATGATCTCCTGATTCTTGGCTGGGTAAATACTACTTGTGATCCGGCATATAGTGTAACTCAGTTATTCCATTCAAGAAACTGTGGAATGAGCGGCAATCGTGCATATCTCAAAGATGATAAGGTAGATGAAATGATCGATGCTGCAGCGGTGGAAACAAATCAAGAAAAACGCCTCCAGATATATAAAGACCTTCAGGTTCGCTTAAATGAGCTCTGTCCGTGGGTACCTCTGTATTACAAATATAGCATGGTAGGAAGAAGATCAGACCTTAAGGGATTCAAATTTAACAAAAATACGTCCTTCCATTATTTGGGAGATTGCTATTACGAGAAGTAAAAAAAGACGGGGCTGTTACGCTTTGGCGTGATGGCCCCAAAGCTTTTTTGCGGCTTATGATATTGGTGTAAGGGAAAAGAAAAAAAAATAAAAAAAATTTAAAAAGTGTTGACAAAGAAGAAAATATATAGTAGAATATTCTTCGTTGAGTGACAGACATCTGAAACTCAGAGAGCGTGCGTCAGTAGCTCAGCTGGATAGAGCATACGGCTACGGACCGTAGTGTCGGGAGTTCGAATCTTCTCTGGCGCGCTGATTAAGGCATCTGCAATTGCAGATGCCTTTTTTCGATTTCATGGGAACTTTTGATGGAACTTTCTGTGAAACTTGTGCAGTGAAAAAGGAAGAAGCTTCTGGAGGAAATCATGAAAAGAAGAACGGAACATTTTACATATGAGCTGCTCCGGGCCAGGCGCCGTTCCATGTCTTTGAAGGTGGAGCTTGACGGAACGATTACGGTGCGTGCTCCTTTCCGGACACCGCCGGAGACTGCGGATTGGTTTGTGGAGAGTCATCGGGATTGGATCGAGGTGAGGCTCCGTGCCGGAGAACAGATCCTTGCAGTGCGTCCGTCCTACACAGAAACGGAACGTCTTGAAGGAAAAAAACGAGCGGAAAACGTGTTAAAAGAACGATGCTGTTATTACGCAGGGCTCATGGGCGTTTCCTATGGATCGATCACGGTCCGGGAGCAAAAGACGCGCTGGGGGAGCTGCAGTGCAAAGGGAAACCTGAATTTTAATTGGAAGCTGGTTATGATGCCGGAGGAGATTCTGGACTATGTTGTGGTCCATGAGCTTGCCCATCGGCTCCAGATGAACCATAGCACGGAATTCTGGGATGAAGTGGAGAAGATTCTGCCGGACTATCGAAAACGGCGGCAATGGCTGAAGGAAAATGGCCAGAAGTATTGAATGTGCCGGAATGAGGAAGCGCAAAGAGGGAGAGAAACGATGCAGAAAAAGAAAGAAATCTGGATGCTTCAGACAAAACGGGCAGATTTTAACGGGCTTGCGATGCGTCTGGGAGTGAGTCCGGTGGCTGTTCGGATCATGCGAAACCGAGGTCTTTTGGATGAACGTGAGATGAGAAAGTATCTTTACGGGACACTGGATGATCTTTATGATCCGCGACAGATGAAGGGAATGGAGACCGCTGCGGGGATCATTGAAAAGAAGTTGATAGAAGGGAAAAAAATCCGGATCATCGGCGACTACGATATTGATGGTGTTTGTTCAACATATATTCTTCTCAAGGGCTTTCACCGTGCTGCCGGAAATGGGCAGATTGATTATGAGATACCGGACCGGATCCGGGATGGCTACGGGATCAATGAATCCATCATCCGTCAGGCAGCAGAGGACGGGATCGATACACTTGTGACCTGTGATAATGGAATCGCGGCATTAAAGGAAATCAGCATCGCAAAGCAGCTTGGCATGACGGTTGTGGTGACCGATCATCATGAAGTACCGGTAGATGCTTATGGACAGATTCTGCCGCCGGCAGATGCAGTGGTTGATCCGAAGCAGGACGGGGAGACGTATCCGTACCATGAAATTTGCGGTGCGGTCGTAGCATGGAAGCTTATAAACGTGATCTATGAGGATCTTGGAATTCCGGAGCATGAGTGGATGGAGCTTCTGGAGTTTGCGGCCATTGCGACCGTGGGAGATGTCATGAAGCTGCAGGATGAAAACCGTCTGATCGTCAAATATGGACTGAAAAAGATCGGTTCGACGAAGAACACCGGTCTCAGAATGCTTGTAGAGAAAAATAATCTGCATATAAACAATCTGAGCGCATATCACATTGGTTTTGTGATCGGACCGTGCTTAAATGCAGGTGGACGGTTGAAAAGTGCGAAGGTCGCGCTCCGGATGTTGTTAGAACAGGATCCGGACCGGGTCAGTGGGCTGGCGGATGAATTAAAGGAACTCAATGATGTGAGAAAGGATATGACGGCAAAGGGAGAAACAGAGGCTATCGAACAGGTAGAACGTTTCTATATGTCAGATAAGGTGCTGGTGGTGTTCTTACCGGAGTGCCATGAATCACTTGCCGGGATCATAGCCGGAAGACTCCGGGAGCATTTCCATAAGCCATCCTTTGTGCTGACGAGAGGCGAGCAGAGTGCGAAGGGATCCGGACGTTCCATAGAGGCATACCATATGTACCAGGGGCTTTGCGAGGTATCGGATCTGCTGGTGAAATTTGGCGGACATCCAATGGCAGCGGGACTTTCCATTGAGGAAAGTGATATTGATGAGTTCCGGAGAAGACTGAATGAAAATGCAAAGCTTACGGAAGATGATTTCGTTCCGCAGATCTGGATCGATGTTCCGATGCCGTTTGAGTATGTGAATGAAAAAATCGTGGATGAGCTCAAAGGTCTGGAACCATTCGGGCAGGGAAATGAAAAACCGTTGTTTGCCCAGAAAAGTCTGACGATTCGAAATGTACGTGTTCTTGGAAAAAATCGAAATGTCGTGAAAATGAATCTGGTGACGAACACTGGACATCCGTTCGATGGTCTGCTGTTTGCAGATGGAGATCGTTTTTTGGAAGAGCAGACAGGGCAGAATACGATCGACATGATCTATTATCCGGATGTAAATGAATATAATGGGACACGTACCTTGCAGGCGATCGTAAAAAATTATAAATTTCGTTGATCGGTCAGTCGGAGAATGGGAATGCAGGCATGATTTCCTCTCCATCCTCATAAACTTGCTTTGAGCAAAAGAGGATGGAGAGAATTTTTTTATGGAAAAGCCGGGGGATTTTGAACGGTGCTCTGTTTTTGAGACAAAAATGCTGCTGGGATCGTCGGATGACGGGGGATTGAGTGGGAAGGAAGCGACAAAGCGGCTTCGGGAGTATGGGCGGAACGAGCTGGAGGAGAAAAGACCTCCGTCTGTGGCAGAACGGATGCTTTCGCAATTGATGGATCCGCTGATCTATGTACTTTTGGCGGCAGGAGGAATTTCTGTATTTCTTGGAGAACGAGGAGATGCGTTGATCATTGCAGCAGTTGTGCTGCTCAATGCAACGGTTGGTGTGATTCAGGAGGGAAAGGCCCAGAAAGCGCTGGAGTCATTAAAAAAGCTGACAACAAGGAAGGCGCTTGTCCGGCGGGACGGAAAGCTTTTGGAGATGGACGCGGCGGAGCTGGTGCCGGGCGACAGGGTGCTTTTAAATGCCGGGCAGCAGGTACCGGCGGATCTCCGACTGATCCGTTCGGAAAATATGAAGGTACAGGAGGCATCACTTACCGGAGAGTCTGTACCGGTGGAAAAGGATGCGCAGTATGTGGCTTCGACCGGAACACCTCTCGGTGATCGAAAAAATATGGCATATATGTCAACCTTTGTGACTGCCGGACGCGGTGAAGGGATTGTTACAGATACCGGGATGCAAACTGAGATCGGACGAATCGCGAAAATGATCCATGAAACACCGGAAGAGATTACACCGCTTCAGAAACGGTTGGGAGAGTTGGGAACATTTCTTAGTATTCTGGCTGTGGGTCTCTGTACGATCCTTTTTCTGGCGGCAGTCTGGCAGAAGCGGGATGTTGGGGAGATGTTTCTGACAGCGATCTCTTTGGCTGTGGCAGCAGTTCCGGAAGGACTTCCGGCTGTGGTGACAATCGTCCTTGCGCTTTCTGTTTCGAGGATGGCGAAGGTACATACGATCGTGAGACGTCTTCCTTCTGTGGAAACTCTTGGAGCGGTTAATGTGGTTTGCTCGGACAAAACGGGGACATTGACAAAAAATCAGATGACGGTGCGGAATCTGGATGGGGACAGAGAGTGGCTTTTACGAACATTTTTACTCTGCAATGATGCAAGATGGGGAAAGCACGGAATCATCGGAGATCCTACAGAAGCAGCTTTTCTTTTATATGCGGATAAAAATGCAAGGAATGGGGAAAAACAGTCCGAACAGATCCGGGATGCGTGGAAAAGAATTGCGGAGCGTCCGTTTGACTCGGAGAGAAAGTGTATGACGACGGTGCATCAAAACGGAATGCGGACAGTTTCGTTCACGAAAGGTGCACCGGACATGATTCTTGGAAATTGCACCTCCTACCGAGACGAGGTGGGAGTTCATCCGATGGGAGTATCGAAACGAACATGGTACATGAGGCGGGCAGAAAAAATGTCTGCGTCCGGTGGGCGTGTTCTTGGGGCGGCGGTAAAGGAAGGAAAGGATCTTTCCGAGAAGGGAATGACATTTCTGGGAATGGCAGTGCTTGAGGACCCGGTCCGTCCGGAGGTTTCCGGAACAGTGGAAGAATTCCGCCATGCAGGTGTTACGACAGTCATGATTACAGGGGATCATAAGGATACGGCACTTGCGACCGCAAGAACGCTTAAGATCGCGGATTCTCCCTCTCAGTGCATGACAGGGTCAGAGCTGGACTGCCTGGATGATGGAGCGCTTGCTGATAAGATTTTGGAGATCCGGGTATTTGCACGAGTTTCTCCGGATCATAAGGTACGGATCGTCCGGGCATTGAAAAAAAACGGCGGAATCGTGGCGATGACCGGGGATGGAGTTAATGATGCCCCATCTTTAAAAGCGGCGGATGTCGGGATCGCGATGGGAATGAGCGGAACGGATGTGGCAAAGCAGGCAGCAGATATAGTATTGACAGATGACAATTTTGCAACGATCCGGGAAGCTGTCCGGGAAGGAAGAGAGATCTATGCCAATATTAAAAAGACGGTCATTTTTCTTTTATCATCGAATTTTGGTGAGATCATGACCATGTTTTTTGCGATCCTTTTTTCCTTTCCGGCACCTCTTAAGGCAAGTCATATCCTGTGGATCAATCTGATCACGGATTCGTTGCCGGCTCTGGCCCTGGGGACAGATGTATGTGACGGGAGAGAACTGATGAAAGAAAAACCGAGAAAGCAAGGAGAGAGCCTGTTTGCGCATGGAGGCGGAGTCTGTACGTTGTTTTACGGTTTCCTGATCGCATTGATCAGTCTGACCGCGTTTCTGATCGTTCCTGCAAAGCTTCTTGCAAGCAGCGGACGGCAGCTGACCCCGGCAGCGGTGGCGGACGTCTTACAGTCTCCAAAGCTTCTTGCATGCTGCCAGACATACGCATTTACGGTTCTTGGATTGTCACAGCTTTTTCATGCGATCGGAATGCGTGATGTGGAAAAATCTGTATTTCGGATGGATCATGGAGGGAACCCTCTGATGATCGCTGCAGTATTCATTGGATTTGCTCTGCAGCTTATGGTGACGGAACAGCCGGCTCTGGTTGCGGCATTTCAGACGGTGCGTTTGAATGCCGGGGAATGGAAAACTTTGCTCGTGCTTGCGGCCATGCCGCTGTTCGCCCATGAGATGTTTATTTTCCTGACACATATATTCAACCCGTCTAAAACGGCGGAATGATAAAAAACAGGCACAGAGATAAAAAAACGGTCTCCGGGTATTCCCAACAGAGAAAAAAATTGGTAAAATAATGGTGAAATCTGCGGAAAACGAATATCAGGAGGTCTTTCAATGAAAAAGATACTGAAAGAATTCCGTGAATTTGCCATTCAGGGCAACATGATCGACATGGCAGTCGGCATGATCATCGGTGCTGCATTTAAGGATCTTGTAAACTCCTTAGTCAGTGATATGGTGATGCCTGTGATCGGACTTTTCACGGGCAAGTTGGATTTCAGCAATATGTTTATTTCGCTGAACGGAGAACATTACGCGACTTTAGCTGAAGCACAGGCAGCGGCAGCTCCGACCGTAAACTACGGTCTGTTTATCACAGAGATCATCAACTTTGTTATTATGGCGTTTGTGATCTTTATGGTGGTAAAACAACTGAACCGGGCTAAAAAAATATTCGATAAACCGGCGGCTCCGGCAGCAGATACGGAAAAAGAATGCCCGTACTGCAAAACGAAAATCAATATTCATGCGACACGCTGTCCGCATTGTACATCGGTTCTGGAAGATTAGTAGTCTTTTTCAGACGGTAACAGGCAGATGAGCCAGACATTCCCGGCGGATAAGGAGAAATTTCTGCCGGGAATTTTTGTTTAAAAGAAAATAAGCGGCCGCGGGGACATCTGAATGTGACGGGCCGCATTCAGTTGGAGATCAGGAAGGAACAATCATGAAGAATAATATCCGCATTACGCTGGAATACGACGGAAGCCGGTATGATGGGTGGCAGAAACAGGGAAATACCGACAATACGATTCAGGGAAAACTGGAAAACGTGCTTTTCAGAATGGCTGGAGAAGAGATAGAGGTCCATGGCTCCGGAAGAACGGATGCGGGGGTCCATGCGAGAGGTCAGGTAGCTAATTTCCATATTAATGCGGAAATCTGTCCGGACGGAGAGGCAGCACGGGAATATCTGAACCGGTATCTTCCGGATGATATCAGGGTCCTCTCTGCGAAGATCGTGCCGGAACGGTTTCACAGCCGCCTGTCTGCCACGTCAAAGACATATGGATATTATGTGGAGACCGGGGATAAGAAAAACGTATTCGAACGAAAATATGTCTATGGCTGCGGGAAGAAGCTGGATGTGAAAGCGATGAGACAGGCGGCGGAATTTCTTATCGGCGAACATGACTTCAAAAGCTTCTGCGCGAACCGCAGAATGAAAAAAAGCACGGTGCGCCGGATCGATGAGATCCGGATCGTGGAACATGGAACGAAGCTCGAATTCCTGTATACAGGAAACGGCTTTCTCTATAACATGGTGCGGATCTTAACGGGAACGCTTTTGGAGGTCGGCAGTGGAACGCGGAGACCGGAGAAAATGAAAGAGATCATTGCAGCGAAAAACCGTGATATGGCGGGAAGAACAGCTCCGCCCGAGGGATTATTCCTTCTCCACGTGGGCTATGAGGGCGAAAGGGAAACGGTATGATGAATCAGAACAAAGAATATGAGGACATGCCAGTTAAGGAAAAGAAAAAGAAGCAGGAGTTACGGGAAGCCGGGATGGACGTAAACGGTGAATTCTCTATGGACTCTCTGAAAAAGTGGTTCAGACGGGCCGGAGGAGCTCTGTCAATCTGCGCGGCAGCAGTATGCCTGATGGCGGTGCTGATGATGGGGAAGAACCGGAAGGAGTCACTGATCATGGAAGTAAATTCGGATATTATGATGGAATTTACCATGAACCGGCGGGGATCCGTGTTATCTGCAAAGGGAATGATGGCCAGATCAAATGAGGCAGTTTCCATGACCGTATTTGAGGGGAAAAGCCTTGGAATCGCAGTGGGGAAGATCTTTGACAGGCTTGCGGATAACAACAGTCTCGGAGAGGATGGGGGAATCCTGATCTCCGTCCGGAAGTCCGGCGCGGAAGTAAAGGCGTCACCGGAAAAGATCGTAAAAGAGCTGCAAAAGCAGACGGAATCCGAGCTTCAGAAAAAGGAGTCCAGGGCGACGGTCTATGTGTTTGAGTCAGAAGAGGACACAAAAACCCGGGAGATTGCGGACAAATATGGGATCACGGTGACGAAGGCAGAATTTTTAAAGCATCTTTTTTCGGAAAATCCGGGGATCACGATAGGAAAGCAGGAAGAACTTGCCGGGTATTCCTCAAAACGCCTGATCCGGGAGATCAATGAGCAGGAATATCAGATATCCTTAAAACCGGTGGTCGTAAAGACAACTTTCGAAAAAGCAAGCGAAGAGACCACGGAGGAGAGTACACCAGAGGAGACAGCAGCTTTAGAGACAACAGAAGCTGTGTCGGAACAGAAATCTGGGGCTTTGGATACGGGTGAGGAGAGAGAATCCACGAAAAATGACGGACTTTCCGAGATGCAGAGACGGAGAAAAGCTCTGGAGGCCGGGGAGAGCGTGGACTGGGTGGATCAGGAGACGAACAGGGAGCTGAGCGATCCGGATGAGAAAGACCGGCATTCATCGAATTCCCGGACCTCTCCGACAGAGACTGTGCCGCAGAAAACTGCGGAGCCGAAAACTACGGAGCCGAAAACTGAGGAACCGAAAACTACGGAGCCGGAAACTGCGGAACCGGGAACTACAGCATCGGAAACTGTGCCGCCAGAAACTGCACCGCCGACAGCCCCGGAGACAACAGCAGCGGTTACAGAGACTACCGCCGCGTCCGGAATGCTGACGCCGGAGACGAAAACACCGGCGTACTTAAGGGGACCGGGATTTGAAGATCCGGATAATCCGAAAAATCAGAATTAAAAAAGTAAAAAAATTGAAAAAAACAGTTGACGGATCAGAGTCGTTGCGTTATAATACAACCTGTTGATGCATTGGGCTATCGCCAAATGGTAAGGCAACGGACTCTGACTCCGTCATTTTCAAGGTTCGAATCCTTGTAGCCCAGTTTAAAAACTAAATATTGTCCAAGTGTTTCAGATACATATTATTGGGCTATCGCCAAATGGTAAGGCAACGGACTCTGACTCCGTCATTTTCAAGGTTCGAATCCTTGTAGCCCAGCTAACAAAAGGCTGTTAATCTTTGTGAATGCAAGGCTTAATGGTCTTTTTTCTTGCGCTTGGCAGGCATTTGTGTTAATGTAAAGGCACGCAGGGAAAGTTGAAACAAAGAGGTTAGATTATGTATGAATTAAACAGCCGGGTCCGGTACAGCGAGACGGATATTGACGCGAAGCTGTCCCTGACCGGAATTATGAATTATATGCAGGATTGTTCGACGATGCAGTCGGAGGATGCGGGGGTCGGGATCGGATATCTGGGACGGGAGAAGAAAGCGTGGCTTTTATCCTCCTGGCAGATCGTGATCGAACGACGCCCGGTACTTGGAGAACGGATCAAGGTAGTGACATGGCCATATGCGGTGAAGGGGCTTTATGCACTGAGAAATTTCGCGATCCTTGATGAAAATGGCGGATATCTTGTAAAAGCAAATTCCTACTGGTTTCTGATGAATACGGAGACGGGACGTCCCATGCGGATACTGGAGTCCGATACGGCTCCTTACGGAGAATTCAGCCCGAAAATCGAGATGGAAGATGCAGGAAGAAAGATCGCTGTGCCGAAGGAGATGGAAGAGACCGGTCGTCTGGTAGTTATGAAGCATCTCCTGGACACAAATCTCCATGTAAATAATGCTCAGTATGTGGATATTGCACGAGAACTTGTTCCAGCAGGTACGGAGATCGGCGAGATCCGGGCGGAGTACCGGAAAGCGGCTGTGCTTGGGGATGAGATGGTTATTAAAAGCACAAGGGAGGGAAGATCTTATCTCGTGTCGCTTTGTAATTCCGACGGTGATGTGTTCGCGAATGTCGAGTTAAAGGAAACAGAAATATAATTCAATGAGCCCCGTAAGAATCTGTCAACCGCAGATTCTGCGGACAGAATGCCAAAAGGTTATAGACAGGTATAGCTGTAAGAGCAGCGGAAAATAAAAGAGAGGACGCAGCCGCAAAAGTATCCGGCTGCGGGAGGACGAAAGACATGATGGAAATTGGAAAAATTCAGAAACTAAAGGTGATCAAGGAGAAAGACTTCGGAATTTACCTTTCTGACGGGGACAAGGCGGACGCCCAGGGTGTTCTTCTCCCCAAAAAACAGGTGCCGGAAGGAACAAAGATCGGTGATGAGCTGGAGGTATTCCTCTACAAGGACTCTGAGGATCGCCTGATCGCTACCACATCAAAACCGAAGGTGACTCTCGGTGAGACGGCTGTCCTTGAGGTCAAGGAAGCTTCCAAGATCGGTGCGTTTCTCGATATGGGACTGGAAAAGGACCTTCTTCTCCCGTTTAAGGAGCAGACCCATCAGGTGCGTAAAGGTGAGAAGTGCCTTGTGGCTCTTTACGTCGATAAGAGCAAGCGCCTTGCCGCAACTATGAAGGCATACCAGTATTTGAGAAGCGACTCCCCGTATCACACCGGTGACGAGGCGGACGGCTTCGTATTTGAGATCAATCCGGATATCGGTGCCTTTGTTGCAGTCGATGGCATCTATCACGGCCTGATTCCGAAAAAGGAACTCTTTTCCGGATACCGGGTGGGCGATGAGGTCCGCGTCCGTGTGACGAGAGTCCGTGGGGATGGAAAGCTTGACCTCACAACACGCGACAAGGCAGGCAGCCAGATCTTTTCTGACTCCGATCTTGTCATGAAGGTCATCGAAGAGTTTGACGGAGTTTTACCGTTCAACGATAAGGCATCACCGGAAGTTATCGCGAGAGAATTTAAACTCAGTAAGAATGCGTTCAAGCGCGCGGTAGGTCACTTATTAAAAGAAGGAAAGATCGAGATCACGGAGAAGAGCATCCGAAAAATCGATAAATAAGGAAAATATGGAGGACAATCACATGAAGAAAGTAATCAGCACAACAAAAGCACCGGCAGCAATCGGACCGTATTCTCAGGCAATTGAGGCAAACGGCTTCGTATTCGCGTCAGGACAGATCCCGGTAGATCCGGAGACAGGTGTGATCCCGGAGGGAATCGAAGCACAGGCGGAGCAGGTTATGAAGAACATGAAGAATCTTCTCGAGGCAGCAGGAACATCCATCGACCAGGTTGTAAAGACAAGTGTATTTATCAAAAATATGGATGATTTCGCAACCATCAACGGCATTTACGCGAAATATTTTGAAAAAGACTGCCCGGCACGTTCCTGTGTGGAGATTGCAAGACTTCCGAAGGATGTTCTGCTTGAGATGGAGGCAATTGCTGTAAAATAAGCGGGGCTGGAATGGATTTTTTGAGTGACTGTGAATGGGCTGAACAGTTATAAAATTTTTGGAACCTGAGCGGCGGCTGTCGGAAAATGATGGCCGTTGCTTTTTTGGCAATTTTGATAATGATTTAACTATCTTCCTGCCTGTTTTTATGAAAAAAGGGTATATTTGTCAAAAACTTAAATCCACTATATGGAATATGCATGGAAAAAATAAAATTTTTTTGTGGAATAACCATATGGAAAAACAAGTGCTAATTGTGTATGATGGATACAACAGATATAAAAATAGGCTAAGTCTGCAATTCTGCAGTTAACCATGAAGAATACAGATCAGGAGGAAATCAATGTCCGGTTTAGTGTTAAGGAATATCAACAAGACGTTCCCGGGTGACCAGCAGGCGATCCGGGATTTCAACCTGGAAGTGAAGGACAGGGAATTTTTGATCCTGGTGGGACCGACGGCGTGCGGAAAATCGACGTTGCTCCGGATGATCGGTGGCCTGGAGGAGATCACCTCCGGCAGTCTGATAATCGATGGAACGGATATGACGGATGCAGATCCGAAAGAGAGAAATGTCGCAATGCTTTTTAAGAACAGTGTGCTCTATCCGGGAATGAGTGTGGAGGACAACCTTACATTCTCCCTCAGAATGACAAAGATGCCGGCTGCAGAGATCGCGAAAAGAGTGGATGAGACTGTGGGGATCCTGAAAATCGAAGGAATCCTTGAAAAAATGCCGGAGGAACTTTCGGCAGCTGATACATACCGTGTTCTTCTCGGACGCGCCCTGATGCGCCGCCCGGGGATCCTGCTCTTGGACCGCACCATCGCGGAGGCAGACCCGGATGTCCAGGAACTGATGAGAAAAGAGTTCGCAAATATCAACCGTGAGCTTGGAATTACCGTGATCTACGCGACGGACAACCAGAAGACCGCTATGGCATTAGGAACGAGAACGATCGTCATGAACGAGGGCGAGATCTGCCAGGAAGACTCCGCGCAGAATATCTATGACCATCCGGAGAGTCTGTTTGTGGCAGGATTCTTCGGAACACCGAGAATGGATCTTTCCATTGCCAAGGTGTTGGAGGAGAACGGAAATATTATTCTGAAGTTTGCGTCAGGAAAGATCCGGCTTTCCGGAGAAAAGGCTGAACTTTTAAAGAAACTCGGCTATGTCGGAAAAGAAGTCTTCACAGGCGTACGACCGGAAAAGATCGTTCCGGCGGAAGATGGAAAGGGTGAGATCACCGGAGACATTCTTGGCAGCGAGGAGATTGAGGATGCCACATACATCCGTTTCCATGTTGGAGAAAAAAGAAAACATAGGCTGGAAGGCAAAAATCCCATCAGCGAAGCTGATCTGGAATGGATTTTTGCACGTAACTATGAAGGTACTGAATAGTTACAAATTATTAAAGAATAACCATAACTGTTCAGTAGGTCTGCGCACTTGCTGCGCTGACCGTAAGGAAACATATGAAGGTACTGAATCGTTACGAATAACCAAAATATCAGGCAGACCGGTTCCAGATGGGAAATCCGGTCTGCCTTTTTCCATGTTTTTTAGTAAAAAATACAAAAAAAATCTTTTCTTTTTTGTGATTTTGCATTAGAATAAATGTGGATATGTCCATACTGCGAAAAGGAGAGGGCGCTATGATTTCAAATCAGATTTTACAGTCGAATATCGAAGGACTGAAAGAGATTACAAGAATTGACCTGTGCGTCTGTGATGTGGAGGGAAAGGTCCTGGCTTCCACATTCGAGCATGCGGAAGAGTATGAAAGTTCCATACTTGCGTTTGTGGATTCTCCGGCGGACAGCCAGGTGATTTCCGGTTATCAGTTCTTTAAAGTATTTGATGAACATCAGCTTGAGTACATCCTGCTTGCAAAAGGCGGCAGCGATGACGTGTATATGGTAGGCAAACTGGCAGCATTCCAGATCCAGAATCTTCTGGTGGCCTACAAAGAAAGATTCGATAAAGATAATTTCATCAAGAACCTGCTTCTTGATAATCTTCTGCTCGTTGATATCTACAACCGGGCGAAGAAACTTCATATCGAGACAAATGTAAAACGTGTCGTATTCCTGATCGAGACAAAGAATGAGAAAGATACGAATGCCCTGGAGACCATGCGCAGCCTGTTCTCCACAAAGACAAAAGACTTTATCACCGCAGTCGACGAGAAGAATATCATTCTTGTCCGTGAGGTGAAACCGGGTGAGACCTATGAAGATCTCGAGAAGACAGCAAATACGATTTTAGATATGCTGAACACAGAGGCGATGTCCAAAGTGCGCATCGCGTTCGGTACCATCGTTGGCGAGATCAAGGATGTTTCCCGTTCCTACAAGGAAGCAAAGATGGCTCTCGATGTCGGAAAGATCTTCTACAGCAGCAAGAACGTTGTAGCGTACTCCAACCTCGGTATTGGCCGTCTGATCTATCAGCTTCCGCTTCCGCTCTGCCGGATGTTTATCAAAGAAATTTTTGATGGAAAGAACCCGGATGAGTTTGACGAGGAAACACTCACAACGATCAACAAATTCTTTGAGAACAGCCTGAATGTCTCCGAGACATCAAGACAGCTCTACATCCATAGAAATACGCTTGTTTACCGTCTGGATAAGCTGCAGAAGAGCACCGGACTGGATCTGCGTGTATTTGAGGATGCGATCACCTTCAAAATTGCCCTGATGGTTGTAAAGTACATGAAGTACATGGAGAATCTGGACTACTAAATTATGATAGAAATTTCAAAACTGACAAAGACCTATGACAGGGGTACGAAAGCCCTGAAGGACGTGAACATCACCATCGATGACGGGGAATTTGTCTTCATAACCGGCCGGAGCGGTTCCGGAAAATCTACACTGATCAAGATCCTCTTGAAGGAAGTGGAGCCGACCTCCGGTCGTGTTGTCGTTAATGACATGGATCTCAGAAAGATGCCGCGAAGATATGTTCCGAAGTATCGCCGGCGTCTCGGTGTCGTATTCCAGGATTTCCGTCTTTTAAAGGACAAGACAGTCTATGAGAATGTGGCATTTGCCCAGCGGGTGATCGGGGAGTCCAGCCGGACGATCCGGGAATCGGTTCCGCAGATGTTAAAGATGGTAGGCCTTTCTTCCAAGTATAAGTTTTTCCCGCATCAGCTCTCCGGTGGAGAACAGCAGCGCGTGGCGATTGCCCGGGCACTGATCAATCGCCCGGAGATCCTGCTTGCCGATGAGCCCACAGGAAACCTGGATCCCCACAATGCGATGGAGATCATGGGACTCCTGGAGAAGATCAACCGGCGTGGAACAACGGTGATCGTTGTCACACACAGCCATGAGATCGTGGACCTGATGAAGAAACGCGTCATCACGATCGACCGCGGAATGGTGGTCTGTGATGAGGAGGAAAGTGGGTACCGTTATGAGGATTAGTACATTCTGGTTCTGCATGAAGCAGGGACTGGTAAATATATGCAGAAATATCTGGTTTTCCCTTGCGTCGACCGCGATCATTTCTGCATGTATTTTTTTATTTTGCGTATTTTTCTCCGTGATCACCAACATCGAATATATGGTCCGCACAGCGGAGACAACAATGGGAATAACGGTATTTTTTGATGAGAACCTGACGGAGGACGAGATCAAAGACATCGGCGCGAAAATCGAGTCGGACAAATCGGGAATGATAAAAGAGATAAAATTCGTCTCCGCCGAGGAGGCGTGGGACAGCTTTAAGAGCGAATATTTCGGAGAGGAGGAAGCGCTTGCGGAAGGATTTGCAGATGACAATCCGTTAGCGGGTTCTTCTTCCTATGAGATCCGCCTGAATCGTATTACAGATCAGGATGGAATGGTGGCATACCTGCAAGGACTTTCCGGTGTGAGGAAAGTGAATTATTCCAACAGTGCCGCAACGGGACTGGAAAGCTTTAATAAGATTCTTGGACTGCTGTTTGGCGTCCTGATCGCAATGCTGCTCGCGGTTGCGGTGTTCCTGATCAGCAATACGATCTCTGTGGCGGCTGAATTTCGGAAAAATGAAAACAGGATCATGCGGCTCATCGGAGCGACAAATTTCATGATCCGGGCACCGTTTGTGGTGGAGGGAACGATCCTGGGGCTGATCGGAACGGCGATCCCGCTGGGAGTCATGCTGATCGTTTACCGTCAGACCGTGGAATATGTGATGAACCGGTTTGAACTTCTCTCTGGGATCATCCAGTTCCTGCCGATCGGAACCTTCTATCCGACGATGGCAGCGATCGCTTTCGCACTCGGCGGCGGACTTGGATTTTTCGTAAGTTTCTTTACGATCCGCAGAGAGCTGCGCGTGTAGGAGGGAGAGACAAATGAGAAGATCAGGAAAATTTCTGGCTGCGGCCTTGTCTTTTGCCCTTGTTCTCGCGACGCCGCTTTCCGCCCAGGCGACGAAGAGCGGACTGAGTGACGCGAAGAACAAAAAAACGGCGTTGGAAGCGGAAAAAAAGAAAACAGAACAGGAATTAAAGAACCTGGAAGGACTGAAAAGCGACACGACCGCCTATGTCAAAAAGCTGGATTCCAGCCTAGAATCCATTGGAAATGAGCTTTCAAAGCTGAATGATGACATCGACGCGAAGGAAAAGCAGATCGATACGACAAAGCAGGAACTCTCCGAGGCGAAGGAGACGGAGAAAAGCCAGTATGAATCCATGAAGCTCCGGATAAAATATATGTACGAGAAGGGCGACAGCACCTACGTGGATCTTCTCATGGAGGCGGGGTCCCTCTCAGAGCTTTTAAGCAAGGCGGAGTATATCACAAAAATCTCTTCCTACGACCGGCAGAAACTCGATGAGTATGCCGCAACGAAGGAGAAGATCGCAGAGAAAGAGAAAGCTCTGGAAGAAGAACATGCTGAACTGTTAAATCTTCAGAATGAGACGGAGGCAAAGCAGGCATCCGTGGAGAAGCTTCTCGCCGCGAAACAGACGGAGCTTCAGAACTACGAGACGAAGATCGCCTCCGCGGAGGGACAGATCTCCGAGTACGCGAAGTCCATCGAGGCCCAGGAGAACCAGATCAAGTCCATCGAGGCAGAGATCAAGCGGAAGGAAGAGGAAGCGAGAAAGAAAGCCGAGGAAGAAAAGAAAAAGGCCGCAGCGGCAAACAGGGCGGCACAGACGTATAAAACCGTGAGTCTTGGGGACATTAGCTTTACATGGCCGTGTCCTGCCAGCGGGCGGATTACTTCCGGCTTTGGAGGGCGAAAATCCCCGACGAAGGGCGCGTCCTCGAACCATCAGGGAATCGATATCAGCGCGCCGACGGGAACATCGATCGTGGCTGCTGCTGCGGGTGAGGTCGTGATCGCGACTTACAGCTCTTCTGCAGGAAATTATGTGATGATAAGCCATGGCGGCGGCGTGTATACAGTTTATATGCATGCATCGAGCCTGCTTGTATCACAGGGGCAGAGTGTGAAAAAGGGACAGACCATCGCGAAGGTCGGTTCGACGGGATACTCCACAGGGTCCCATCTCCACTTCGGAGTCCGGGTGAACGGGTCCTATGTGAATCCGACGAAATATGTGAGCCCGTAGGGACTGACAGGCAGAAAAGTGAGCCTGCGGTGCTGAACGCAGGGAAATATGACCTGTAGACTTTTTACATAAAGATCCTGGCACAGTTTTTATCGGATGAGATCTGGCTGCCCTGGGATGAAGGAGAAAAGACATTGGAAGAGAAAGAGACAAAAAATAAATTTTGGAAAGGCGTCCTTGTCGGAGTCCTTGTGACAGCATTCTCCGGACTTGCAGTCGTAGGTGTTGCAACGGGGATCTGGACCGTAGGAAGGCGTGCATCTGAGAGCCAGAGCACACAGACCGCGGAGACATCCGGCGCTCAGCTGGATATGAACAAGATCACGCCGAAGCTTCAGTATATGGAGACACTGATCGATAAGTACTTCCTGTTCGATGAGAACATGACTGAGGAAGAACAGGCAAAGAACGGAACGGCGGAAGATTGGATCTACCACGGTTACATGTCCTCGTTGAACGATCCGTATTCCGTATATTACGATAAGGACGAGTACACAAGCCTGAATGAGGAGACTTCCGGAACCTACTGCGGAATCGGCGTTCAGGTGAGCCAGAATGTATACACGGGAATTATCACGGCAGTCAAGGTGTTCAAGGATTCCCCGGCCCAGGAAGCCGGAATGCTGCCGGGAGATATCCTCTATAAAGTAGAAGATATCGAGGCTACCGGAGAGGATCTGTCTCTTCTTGTCAGCGACCATATCCGAGGTGAGGAGGGGACGAAGGTTCATCTGACCGTGTACCGCCAGTCCACGGATGAGTATGTGGAGATGGACGTGGAGCGCCGTATGGTGGAGAACCCAACGGTAGAGTACGAGCTGCTGGATGCTCATGCTGGATATATTTCTCTTTCTTCCTTTGAGGAGGTAAGCTCCGAACAGTTTAAGAGCGCTGTGGATGATCTGGCCTCCAAGGGAATGGAAAAGCTGATCATAGATCTTCGAAACAACGGCGGCGGCGTTGTTCAGGCGGCGAAGGATATTGCGGACTATCTGCTTCCGGATGGAAAGACCATTGTAAGCTTCAAGGGAAAAGGAATTGATGACAGTGTCTATACCTCCGATGACGGACATGAGGTAGATGTCCCGATCATTCTTCTTGTAAACGGTGAGAGCGCCAGTGCCTCCGAAGTTCTGACAGGTGCCTTAAAGGACAATGACTGGGCAACGATTGTAGGCGAGAAGACCTTCGGAAAAGGAATCGCTCAGGGCATCTTCAACCTGCCGGATGGCAGCGGATTGAAGCTCACAACGGCATACTACTACACCCCGTCAGGCGAGTGCATCCACAAACTTGGCATCGAGCCGGATGTGACCATAGCTCTCGACGAAGACTTAAAGTCAAAGATCGAGATCCCGAAGGATGAGGACAACCAGCTTCAGACAGCTCTGGAGGTCTTCGATGAAGGCGTGGATGCCGTAAATGAAAAGATCTCCGCAGAGAACGGGGAGACAGCGGCCGCGGACGATGATTTTGAGGCGAAGGTGAAGGAGAATCTGGAGATCGAGAACGAAGCAGGGGCTGCGCAGTAGAATCTGCCCGGCAGATAAATTTGCGTTTCTACTATATTATATATAGAAGAAACAGTGCATTATACAGCTCATCAAAGAGGAAAAAGACACTTGAAAATTAATATGAAGTGTACTTTTTCCTCTTTTTCGTTTCAATCTGTGCATGGAAAACCATGATTTGAACATGCTCCTGCCGGTTATCCACAAATTGAAAAAACCCTTGAAAAATAAGCAAAAAAAGCTTGATTTTTCGATTTCGATGTGTTATTCTTATCTGGCTGTGACATGATAGCGTTGAAGCGAGAGGTTGCTGCCTGAGAATGGCAGGTGTTCCGTGGAGCGAATGTCAAGTTAGGAAACTGGCGACAAGTCACTGTACCAAATTAACAGCTGCTCAGGGTAAGGGGCAGTAACAACGTGTGAATCGGCATGATACACACGAGACCGTGTACAGTCACCGCTTGTCGTACTTCGATTAAAAGTGCGAAAAGGAGGCGACTTTTTTTATGGCAAGTCAGGTTATGAGAATCACATTAAAGGCTTACGACCATCAGCTGATCGACCAGTCCGCTGGAAAGATCATCGAGACAGTAAAGAAAACAGGAGCACAGGTGAGTGGTCCGGTTCCGCTGCCGACAAAGAAAGAGGTTGTAACAATCTTAAGAGCTGTTCACAAGTACAAAGATTCCAGAGAGCAGTTCGAGCAGAGAACTCATAAGAGACTCATCGATATCGCAAGCCCGAGCCAGAAGACAGTAGATGCACTGTCCAGACTGGAAATGCCGGCTGGTGTTTATATCGACATCAAAATGAAAAATAAATAATTAAAGATATTTATTTTTCACGCTGCGAAACATGCAGCAAACATTAAAATTAGAAATCCTGAATGGTTCTGATATAAAAGCAACACTACTCATCCTGAAAGGGAATCAACATCATTACAAAATGTAATGTCATAGTGTTCCACCTATGTTGGGCTGCTCTAGGATGAACGCACAGAAAATTCTGTTTTGCGTTCCGCTGTAGATTAGTAACAGGAGGTAAAAAAATGAAGAAAGCGATTTTAGCTACAAAAGTCGGAATGACTCAGATCTTCAACGATGAAGGCGTTCTTGTTCCGGTAACAGTTCTTCAGGCTGGTCCGTGCGTAGTGACACAGGTTAAGACAGAGGAGAACGATGGATACAAAGCTGTACAGGTTGGCTTTGTTGATAAGAGAGAGAAACTTGTAAACAAGCCGGTAAAGGGTCACTTTGACAAGGCTGGCGTATCTTACAAGAGATTCGTTAGAGAGTTCCGTTTTGAGAATTCCGAAGAGTACAACGTAAAAGACGAAATCAAAGCTGATATCTTCGCTGCTGGCGATAAGGTAGATGCAACTGCTATCTCCAAAGGTAAAGGTTTCCAGGGCGCTATTAAGAGACTTGGACAGAGCAGAGGACCGATGGCTCATGGTTCTAAATTCCACCGTCATCAGGGTTCCAATGGTTCCGCAACAACTCCGGGCCGCGTATTCAAGGGTAAAGGCATGCCGGGTCAGATGGGTAACAAGAAGATTACCACTCAGAACCTCGAGATTGTCAAGGTTGATGTTGAAAACAACCTGATCCTTGTTAAGGGTGCTGTACCGGGACCGAAGAAGTCCTTAGTAACATTAAAGGAAACAGTAAAGGCTTGCAAATAAGCTTTTACAGGAAAGGAGGAAACAGAAATGGCAAACGTATCCGTATACAATATGGAAGGTAAAGAAGTTGGCACAATCGAGCTGAATGACGCTGTATTCGGCGTTGAAGTGAACGAGCATCTCGTACACATGGCTGTTGTTGCACAGCTTGCAAATAAACGTCAGGGAACACAGAAAGCAAAAACACGTTCTGAGGTTTCCGGTGGCGGCAGAAAGCCGTGGAGACAGAAAGGAACAGGTCACGCTAGACAGGGTTCCACAAGATCTCCGCAGTGGACAGGCGGCGGAATGGTATTCGCTCCGACTCCGAGAGATTACACAATCACTCTTAACAAGAAAGAGAAGAGAGCTGCTCTCAAGTCCGCTCTTACAAGCAGAGTAAACGAGAACAAGTTCGTAGTTGTTGATGAGTTAAAGTTCGACGAAGTTAAGACAAAGAACTTCAAGGCTGTTATGAACAACCTCAAAGTTTCCAAGGCTCTCGTAGTTCTTGCTGACAACGATCAGAACACAGTTCTTTCCGCAAGAAACATTCCGGAAGTAAAAACTTCCCTTGTTAACACAATCAATGTATTCGACATTCTGAAATACAACACTGTAGTAGCTACTAAGGCTGCTGTAGCATCTATCGAGGAGGTATACGCATAATGGCAAACGTACAGTACTACGACGTAATCCTCAAACCGGTTGTAACTGAGAAGAGCATGAACGCTATGAGCGAGAAGAAATATACATTCCTCGTACATCCGGAAGCAAACAAGACCATGATCAAAGAAGCTGTTGAGAAGATGTTCCCGGGCACAAAGGTCGAGAGCGTAAACACAATGAACGCTGACGGTAAGAACCGCAGACGTGGTATGGTAGTTGGTAAGACTGCTAAGACCAAGAAAGCAATCGTTAAGCTCACAGCAGACAGCAAAGACATCGAGATCTTCCAGGGTCTGTAATTTTTGAAACTATGCGGCAACCAAAGCCGCGATACGAAAAATAGAAACGCCAGAAGGCGTTGAAAGGAGTCAGAAATGGGAATCAAAACCTATAACCCATATACACCTTCCAGAAGAAATATGACAGGTTCTGATTTCTCCGAGATCACAAAGACAACTCCGGAGAAGTCCTTAGTAGTTTCTTTAAAGAAGAACGCTGGTCGTAACAACCAGGGTAAGATCACCGTTAGACATCAGGGCGGTGGAAATAGACAGAAATACAGAATCGTTGACTTCAAGAGAAATTCCAAAGACGGAATTCAGGCAACTGTAATCGGTATCGAGTACGATCCGAACAGAAGTGCTAACATCGCATTAATCTGCTATGCAGATGGTGAGAAGTCTTACATCCTTGCACCGCAGGGCCTTACAAACGGCATGAAGGTTATGAGCGGCGAGCACGCAGAGGCTAAGGTCGGCAACTGCTTACCGTTATCCTTAATCCCGGTTGGTGCACAGGTTCACAATATCGAGCTTTTCCCGGGTAAGGGCGGCCAGATGGTTCGTTCCGCAGGAAACGCTGCACAGTTAATGGCTAAAGAAGGAAAGTACGCTACACTTCGTTTACCGTCCGGCGAGATGAGAATGGTTCCGATCGAGTGCCGCGCAACAATCGGTGTTGTAGGCAACGGCGACCACAACCTTGTTAAGATTGGTAAAGCAGGTAGAAAACGTCACATGGGTATCCGCCCGACAGTCCGTGGTTCCGTTATGAACCCGAATGACCATCCGCATGGTGGTGGTGAAGGTAAGACTGGTATCGGCCGTCCGGGTCCGTGCACACCGTGGGGCAAGCCTGCTCTTGGTCTTAAGACTAGAAAGAAAAACAAACAGTCTAACAAGTTAATCGTAAGAAGAAGAAATGGTAAGGCGATTTCATAATCGATAGGAGGTAAAACGATGGCTCGTTCACTTAAAAAAGGACCATTTGCAGACGCTAGCTTACTGAAGAAGGTAGACGCTATGAACGAGGCAGGACAGAAACAGGTTATCAAGACCTGGTCCCGCCGTTCTACAATCTTCCCGCAGATGGTTGGTCATACAATCGCAGTACATGACGGCAGAAAGCATGTACCGGTATACGTAACAGAAGATATGGTTGGTCACAAACTTGGTGAGTTTGTTGCTACAAGAACTTACAGAGGCCACGGCAAAGACGAGAAAAAGTCCGGACGTAAATAATAGATACGCTTTGAAAGGAGGTTCCAGTAATGGCTAAGGGACATAGAAGTCAGATTAAGAGAGAGAGAAATGCCCAGAAGGATACAAGACCGTCTGCAAAGCTGTCTTACGCAAGAGTATCCGTTCAGAAGGCTTGTTTCGTATTAGATGCCATCAGAGGCAAAGATGTTCAGACAGCACTTGGTATTGTAACTTACAATCCTAGATATGCTTCCAGCTTAATCGAGAAATTATTAAAATCTGCAATCGCAAATGCTGAGAACAACAACGGCATGAACGCAGAGAACCTGTATGTGGAGGAGTGCTACGCATCTCAGGGACCGATTATGAAGAGAGTAAAACCGAGAGCACAGGGCAGAGCTTACAGAATCGAAAAGAGAATGAGCCACATCACCATCGTGCTGAACGAGAAATAATAGGAGGCAGTTATGGGACAGAAAGTTAATCCACACGGCATGAGAGTCGGCGTTATCAAAGACTGGGATTCCAGATGGTACGCTGAAGCTGATTTCGCTGACAACCTCATCGAGGATCACAAAATCAGAACTTACCTTAAGAAGAGATTATACAGCGCTGGCGTTTCCAAGATCGAGATCGAGCGCGCATCTGATAGAGTTAAAATTATCGTTTTCACAGCAAAACCGGGCGTAGTTATCGGTAAGGGCGGATCTGAGATCGAGAAGGTCAAAGCTGAAGTTCAGAAGATGACTGCTAAGAAGGTATTTGTAGACATCAAGGAAGTTAAGAGACCGGACCGTGAAGCTCAGCTTGTTGCAGAGTCCATCGCTCAGCAGCTTGAGAACCGTGTTTCCTTCCGTCGTGCTATGAAGTCCACAATGTCCAGATCTATGAAGGCTGGCGTTCTTGGTATCAAGACAGCTGTTGGCGGTCGTCTTGGCGGTGCTGATATCGCACGTACAGAGTTTTACAGCGAGGGAACAATCCCGCTTCAGACATTAAGAGCAGATATTGACTATGGTTTCGCAGAGGCAGATACAACTTACGGCAAGCTTGGCGTTAAAGTTTGGATCTACAAAGGCGAGGTTCTTCCGACTAAGGGAAATAAGGAAGGGAGCGATAAATAATGTTAATGCCGAAAAGAGTAAAGCGCCGCAAACAGTTCCGTGGAACTATGGCCGGTAAAGCTTTAAGAGGAAATACAATCTCCAACGGTGAATATGGCCTTGTTGCCCTTGAGCCGTGCTGGATCAAATCTAATCAGATCGAGGCAGCCCGTGTTGCCATGACTCGTTACATCAAACGTGGTGGTAAAGTTTGGATCAAGATTTTCCCGGACAAACCGGTAACAGCTAAACCGGCTGAGACTCGTATGGGTTCCGGTAAGGGCGCTCTTGAGTACTGGGTAGCAGTAGTTAAACCGGGCCGTGTTATGTTCGAAATCGCTGGCGTTCCGGAGGAAACAGCAAAGGAAGCTCTTCGTCTTGCTATGCACAAACTCCCGTGTAAGTGTAAAATTGCTTCCAAGGCAGATTTAGAAGGCGGTGATAACAGTGAAAACTAATAAGTATGTAGAAGAATTAAAAGCGAAAACCGCTGCAGAGTTAAATGAAGAATTAGTTGCAGCAAAGAAGGAGCTCTTCAACCTGAGATTCCAGAACGCAACCAACCAGTTAGATAACACAAGCAGAATCAAAGAGGTTCGCAAGAACATCGCAAGAATTCAGACTGTTATCACAGAGAAGGCAAGAGTTGCTAACTAATCCCGTATCGGTGAAGAACCCCAAGGCATGCTTGCGGGTTGATTAGTTGTCGTTATGACACACGCCGATGCGTGTAACAAATCGATTTTGAAAGGAGATTATCCGTCGTGGAAAGAAATCTTAGAAAAACACGTACTGGTAAGGTAGTTAGCAACAAGATGGACAAGACAATCGTCGTTGCTATCGAGAACCACGTAAAACATCCGTTAATCGGAAAGATCGTTAAGAAGACATATAAGTTAAAAGCTCATGATGAGAAGAATGAGTGCAATATCGGCGATACAGTTAAAGTGATGGAGACAAGACCGTTATCCAAGGATAAGAGATGGAGACTTGTTGAAATCGTCGAGAAAGCAAGATAATTGATTCGAGGAAGGAGTATCAGGCATGATTCAGCAGGAATCCAGATTAAAGGTTGCCGATAATACAGGTGCAAGAGAACTGCTTTGTATCCGCGTTATGGGCGGTTCTACAAGAAGATATGCTAACATCGGTGATGTAATCGTAGCCTCCGTTAAAGAAGCAACACCAGGCGGCGTTGTTAAGAAGGGCGATGTAGTCAAAGCCGTTGTAGTTCGTTCTGTAAAAGGCGCACGTCGTAAAGACGGTTCTTATATTAAATTTGATGAGAACGCAGCAGTTATCATCAAAGATGACAAGACTCCAAGAGGAACCCGTATTTTTGGGCCGGTCGCAAGAGAGCTTCGTGAGAAACAGTTCATGAAGATCGTATCTCTGGCTCCGGAAGTATTATAAGGAGGTGCCAGGTAATGCATAAAATCAAAAAAGATGATATGGTAAAGATCATCGCAGGTAAAGATAAAGATAAAACCGGTAAAGTTCTGAGCGTAGACACCAAGAAGAACGAAGTTGTCGTTGAAGGCTGCAACATGGTAACAAAGCATACCAAACCGAGCCAGACAAACCAGAACGGCGGAATTGTTCATCAGGAAGCTCCGATCGACATCTCCAACGTAATGCTGTTCGTTGACGGAAAAGCTACAAGAGTTGGCTTTGAAGTTAAAGACGGTAAGAAAGTCCGCGTTGCTAAGGCAACCGGTAAAGTAATTGACTAATAGCAGAGAGGAGGAAACACAAGTTGGCTAGATTAAAAGAAATGTACCAGAACGAGATCGTTGAAGCAATGATCAAGAAATTTGGTTATAAGAATATCATGGAAGTGCCGAAGCTCGATAAGATCGTTATCAACATGGGCGTAGGCGAAGCAAAAGACAACGCGAAAGTCCTTGACTCTGCAGTTCGTGACCTTGAGATCATCACAGGTCAGAAGGCAGTCCTTACAAAGGCTAAGAAGTCTGTCGCAAACTTCAAACTCAGAGAGGGCATGGCTATTGGATGCAAAGTTACCCTTCGCGGCGAGAAGATGTATGAGTTCGCTGATCGTCTGATCAACCTCGCTCTTCCGCGTGTACGTGACTTCCGCGGCGTTAACGCTAACGCATTCGACGGCAGAGGTAACTACGCACTCGGCATCAAGGAACAGTTAATTTTCCCGGAAATTGAATATGACAAAGTTGACAAGGTTAGAGGTATGGATATCATCTTCGTTACAACCGCTAAGACTGACGAGGAAGCTCGTGAACTGTTAACATTATTCAACATGCCGTTTGCAAAGTAATTAGGAGGATTTATCCATGGCTAAAACTTCAATGAAGATTAAACAGCAGCGTCCGGCAAAGTTCTCCACAAGAGAATACAACCGCTGCAGAATCTGTGGTCGTCCACATGCATATCTGAGAAAATATGGCATTTGCCGTATCTGCTTCCGTGAGCTCGCTTACAAGGGCGAGATCCCGGGCGTAAAGAAGGCAAGCTGGTAGGATTTAGCTGCTTAGAAAAGCGTCAGAAGTCAGGTGGGAACATCGTGTTTCCCCGCCTGGCCGTGCAGAGAAGCGCTTGATAGGCTGACTGGTCCCGTTCTTCGACCACAGGGAAAAGAACTTCCCTATACATCGTAACAACGCCTATACGGAAAACTTGTTTTCCCCAGGCCGAACAACACTCCTGTGCAGCGCGAATGATTCGCGAACCACAGTGACAAACCAACAATCCATTAGGAGGAAATATAATCATGACAATGAGCGATCCGATTGCAGATATGCTTACAAGAATTCGTAATGCAAACACTGCTAAACACGATACAGTAGATGTTCCGGCTTCCAAGATGAAATTAGCTATCGCTGATATCCTTGTAAGAGAAGGTTACATCAAGAAATATGACATCGTTGAGGACGGTGCATTCCAGACAATCCGCATCTCCTTAAAGTATGGCGCTGACAAGAACGAGAAGATCATCTCCGGAATCAAGAAGATCTCCAAGCCGGGCTTACGTGTATACGCTGGCAAGGAAGATATGCCGAAGGTACTTGGCGGACTTGGTATCGCTATCGTATCCACAAACCAGGGCATCATCACTGACAAGCAGGCTAGACAGCTTGGTGTCGGCGGCGAAGTTCTTGCATTTGTTTGGTAATTATTCCCATTGATGTTATCGCACCCCGCCTGCAAAGCTGAACATTGATCCAGCAGGGCGGAGTTTGCGTGCGTCTGGAGGCAACTTCAGACCAGATATAACATAGAAACTGAAAACAGAAAGTGTAAAAGCACTTTCCGAGAATCTAAGTAGGAGGTAAAAGGCATGTCACGTATTGGTAGAATGCCGGTAGCGATTCCAGCAGGCGTAACTGTAACAATCGCAGAGAACAACAATGTGACCGTTAAGGGTCCGAAGGGAACACTGGTAAGAGATTTACCGGTAGAGATGGAAATCAAAGAAGAAGATGGACACATCGTCGTAACAAGACCGAACGATTTAAAGAAGATGAAATCTTTACACGGTCTTACAAGAACGCTAATCCATAACATGATCCAGGGTGTTACTGAAGGCTACGAGAAGAAGCTTGAGGTAAACGGTGTTGGTTACAGAGCTCAGAAGCAGGGCAAGAAGCTCACACTTTCCCTTGGTTACTCCCATCCGGTAGAGATGGAAGATCCGGAAGGTATCGAGACTGTTCTTGAGGGTCAGAACATCATCATCGTTAAGGGCATCAGCAAAGAGAAAGTTGGCCAGTATGCAGCTGAAATCAGAGAGAAGAGAAGACCGGAGCCGTATAAGGGCAAGGGTATCAAGTACGCTGATGAGGTTATCAGACGCAAAGTTGGTAAGACTGGTAAGAAATAATTTAAGGAGAGTGTAAAAATGGTTAGCAAGCAGTCAAGAAGCGAAATCCGCAGAAAAAAACACTATAGATTACGCAATCGCTTTGCTGGTACAGCAGAGAGACCGCGTTTAGCAGTGTTCAGAAGCAATAATCATATGTATGCTCAGATCATCGACGATTCCGTTGGACATACTTTAGTATCTGCTTCCACTCTTGAGAAAGAGATCAAGGCAGAATTAGAGAACACCGACACAGTTGATGCAGCTGCATATATCGGAACCGTAGTTGCTAAGAGAGCAATCGAGAAAGGCATCAAAGAGGTCGTTTTCGATAGAGGCGGTTTCATTTATCAGGGTAAGATTCAGGCATTAGCAGATGCAGCCCGTGAGGCTGGTCTCGTATTCTAATAGAGAGGAGAAAACAGCATGAAGCGTACAATCATTGACGCAAGTCAGTTAGAGTTAAATGACAAAGTTGTTGCCATTAAGCGCGTATCCAAGACTGTTAAAGGTGGACGTACCATGAGATTTTCCGCTCTGGTAGTAGTAGGAGACGGCAATGGTCACGTAGGCGCAGGCCTTGGTAAAGCAGGTGAGGTTCCGGAAGCTATCCGTAAAGGTAAAGAAGCTGCTATGAAGAACCTTGTAGAGATCCCGATGGATGAGAACAAGAGCATCCCGCACGACTTCCTTGGCGAGTTCGGAAGCGCTTCCGTACTGATCAAGAGAGCACCGGAAGGTACTGGTATCATCGCTGGTGGTCCGGTTCGTTCCGTAGTAGAGCTTGCAGGCATCAAGAACATCCGTACAAAGTCTTTAGGTTCCAACAACAAGACAAACGTAGTTCTTGCAACAATCGAAGGTCTTACAAAGTTAAAGACTCCGGAAGAGGTTGCTAAGAACCGCGGCAAATCTGTTGAAGACGTTGTTTGCTAATAGGAGGATAATAAAATGGCAGAGAAGTTAAAAATCACATTAGTAAAATCCCCTATCGGCGCTGTTCCGAAGCAGAGAGCGACAATCGAGGCACTTGGTTTAAAGAAGATGCACAAGACTGTCGAGATGCCGGATAATGGTGCAGTTAGAGGCATGATCCAGAATGTTAGACATCTGGTTAAAGTTGAAGAAATCTAATTGATATAAAGTAAGGAGGTGCAGTGATGAACTTATCTAATTTACATCCTGCTGAAGGATCTAAGCATAGTGATAGTTTCAGAAGAGGCCGTGGCCACGCTTCTGGAAATGGTAAGACAGCTGGTAAGGGACATAAGGGCCAGAAGGCACGTTCCGGCGCACCGAGACCTGGTTTCGAGGGCGGCCAGATGCCGTTATACAGACGTCTTCCGAAGAGAGGATTTACAAACATCAACTCCAAGGAGATCGTTGGAATTAATGTAAGCGTATTAGAGAGATTTGAGAATGACTCCGTAGTATCCGTTGAGACATTACTGGAGACAGGTGTGATCAAAAACCCGCAGGACGGCGTTAAGATTCTTGGTAACGGAGAGTTAACAAAGAAACTTGTCGTTAAAGCCAATGCTTTCAGTGAAGGCGCAAAAGCTAAAATTGAGGCAGTAGGTGGAACCTGCGAGGTGATCTAATATGTTAAAATCCTTACAGAAGGCATTTAAGGTGAAAGAAGTCCGCGACAGACTTCTTTACACCTTTATGATGCTTGTAGTCATCCGAATCGGCTGCTGTCTTCCGATACCGGGCGTTGATCCGAGCTATCTGCATGATTTCTTTTCAAATCTGCAGAACTCTGGAATGGGATTCTTTAATGCGATCACAGGAGGATCTTTCTCCTCCATGTCTATCTTCGCATTGAGTATCACCCCGTATATCACATCTTCCATCATTATGCAGTTACTCACAATTGCAATTCCGAAGCTTGAGGAAATGCAGAAGGACGGTGAGGATGGAAGAAAGAAGATTGCAGAGTACACCAGATATCTTACCGTCGGCCTGGCTCTCTTTGAGTCCTGCGCAATGGCAGTTGGCCTTGGCGGAAAGGGACTTCTTCTCGAAGACCACCGTAACATCTGGGGATATCTTACGGTCGTAGCCGCTATGACCGCAGGTTCCGCTCTTCTGATGTGGATTGGCGAGAGGATTACAGACAATGGAGTAGGAAACGGTATTTCCATCGTACTTCTGATCAATATCGTATCTGGTACTCCGCAGGATATGATGACATTATATGAGCGCTTTATGGCAGGCAGATCAGTTGCAGTCGCAACTGTATCAGGCATCATTGTACTGGCAATTATCGTTGCGATCGTTGTCTTTGTCCTCGTTTTAAACGATGCAGAGCGCCGGATCCCGGTACAGTACAGCAAGAAGATGCAGGGCCGCAGAATGATCGGCGGACAGTCTACCTACATTCCGTTGAAGGTAAACACCGCGAACGTTATTCCGGTCATCTTCGCTTCTTCCATCATGTCAATGCCGGTTATGATCGCTCAGTTCTTCCACGTTGATTATTCAACCATCGGTGGAAAGATCCTGTTAGCGTTGAGCTCATCCAACTGGTTTAAACCGGAAGCTCCGGCTTACTCCATTGGTATGCTCGTATATATCGTATTAGTCGTACTGTTCGCGTATTTCTATACGTCCATTACGTTTAACCCGCTGGAAGTTGCTAATAATATGAAGAAGTCCGGCGGCTTTATCCCGGGCATCCGCCCAGGTAAGCCAACCTCAGACTACCTCAACAATATCTTAAACTATATTGTATTTATCGGTGCCTGCGGATTGGTGATCGTGTGCATTATCCCGATCATCGCATCCGGTCTCTTCTCTGTCGGCAATCTTTCCTTCGGCGGCACATCCCTGATCATTATTGCAGGTGTAATCCTCGAGACGATCAAGGCTGTGGAGTCTATGATGCTTGTAAGAAATTACAAGGGATTCTTAAATGATTGATCAAATAGAGAAATAGCAGCAGCTGCGTGCTGAAAATCGGAGCGGGCGGAAAGATGCTTTTCGCCCGCTTTTTCGGTTTTTTAGGACGAGTGGAGGAAATTACAATTATGAAAATCATTATGTTGGGCGCGCCGGGAGCCGGAAAAGGCACCCAGGCACAGAGAATCGCGGAAAAGTACGGAATCCCGCACATTTCCACCGGAGACATCTTCCGGGCAAACATTAAGAACGGAACAGAGCTTGGCAAGAAGGCAAAAGCATTCATGGACCAGGGACTTCTTGTTCCGGACGAACTGACGGTTGATCTTGTTATGGACAGAATCAGCCAGCCGGACTGCGAAAAGGGATACATTCTCGATGGTTTCCCGCGTACGATCCCGCAGGCAGAGGCCCTCACAGAGGCTCTTGCCAAAAAGGGAGAGGCGATCGATTTCGCGATCGATGTTGACGTACCGGACGAAAAGATCGTTACCCGTATGGCAGGCCGCCGTGCATGCGTAAAGTGCGGAATGACTTATCACATCGTATATGCTGCTCCGAAGAAGGAAGGCATCTGCGACAAGTGCGGCGCTGAACTCATTTTAAGAGATGATGATAAGCCGGAGACTGTTACAAAACGTCTTTCTGTTTATCATGAGCAGACGCGCCCGCTCATCAGCTTCTATGCGGATAAGCACGTCCTCTACACCGTAGACGGAACGCAGAATATGGAACAGGTATTTGAGGCTATCACAAAGATTTTAGGAGCTTAAAATAATGGCAGTAACAATTAAATCGCCGAGAGAGATCGAACTGATGCGAAAAGCCGGAGAAATTCTGGCGCAGGTGCACGAGGAGCTGCATGCAGCTGTTCACCCGGGAATGTCCACTCTGGACATCGATAAGCTGGGAGAGCGTCTGATCCGCAGCCATGGATGTATTCCTTCCTTTAAAAATTACAATGGATATCCTGCATCCATCTGCGTGTCCGTAAATGATGAGATCGTACATGGAATCCCGAATAAGCACCGTATTTTAAAGGATGGCGATATCGTCAGCCTTGATGCGGGGACGATCTATAAGGGATACCATTCCGACGCAGCCCGCACCTGGGCAGTAGGAAACGTCTCCCCGGAAGCACAGAAACTGATGGATGTCACAAAACAGTGCTTTTACGAAGGTATTAAATTTGCGAAAGCTGGCAATCATCTGAATGATATCTCCACGGCAATCCAGGCATACGCCGAAAAATTCGGCTATGGCGTTGTCCGCGAGCTGGTTGGACATGGAATTGGTACCCACCTTCATGAAGATCCGGAGGTCCCGAACTTTGCGACAAAGAGAAGGGGAATCCTTTTACAGCCGGGTATGACTCTGGCCATTGAACCGATGATCAATGCCGGCACACCGGATGTAATCTGGATGGACGATGACTGGACCGTTGTTACAGCAGATCATGCCCTGTCCGCTCACTATGAGAATACGATCCTCATCACTGAGGGCGAGCCGGAGATCCTTTCCCTGCGCCCGGGCCTTGAATAGGAGGTCCAGCATGGAAATGACCCCGGGATTCCTGGCAAGATCGATTGCCGGAAATGACAAGGATAAAATTTATGTCATATCGGAGGATCTTGGAACATACGTTTCTCTGCTTGCAGAAAACGGCCGGGTCCTCCGGAAAAATAAAAAGCATGTCCAGATCATTAAGAAACGAAACAGGAGGTAAATTTTATGTCTAAGGCTGACGTAATCGAAATCGAAGGCGTCGTTGTTGAGAAGCTGCCGAACGCTATGTTCCAGGTTGAACTTGAGAATGGTCACAAGGTATTAGCTACCATCAGTGGAAAACTGCGTATGAACTACATCCGTATTCTTCCGGGTGATAAGGTAACATTAGAGATGTCCCCTTACGATTTATCCAAGGGACGTATTATTTGGAGAGATAAATAGTATCCTTGACAAAGGGCTAAAAAAGTTGAAGAAAACCAATAAAAATGCTTGATTTTCCGCCAAGGAAGTGTTATAATGCTCAAGCGAACTTTGTTGGAACGCTTGTATTATGCCCATTTTCAGGTGCTTTTTATACAGGTATAGCAACCCGTAATGCCGTTCCCAGATGGCACGGAATCGGTGTGTTTCCGGCAGTAAAGGGAAGCGGACTACGAAGGAAAGGAGAATTACTGTGAAAGTAAGATCATCAGTAAAACCGATTTGCGAGAAGTGCAAGGTTATTAAGAGAAAAGGCAGTATCAGAATTATCTGTGAAAATCCTAAGCACAAACAGAGACAGGGCTGATGCCGCAATTTGCCTGTATTTTTTCGCGCGGCTTTGACATGAAACGCGAGAGTGCGTTGTTGTGTCGGCAATAACTATTTCTACAATATTTAAATGGAGGTACCACTCATGGCTCGTATTTCAGGTGTTGATTTACCAAGGGAAAAACGTGTCGAAATCGGCTTAACTTATATCTACGGTATCGGTAGAGCAAGTGCAGACCGTATTCTTGCTGCGGCTGGTGTAAATCCTGACACACGTGTAAAGGATTTAACCGATGACGAAGTAAAGAACATTGCAGCAGTAATCGCTGAGACTCAGACTGTTGAAGGTGACTTACGTCGTGAGATCGCTTTAAACATCAAGAGACTTCAGGAGATTGGATGCTACAGAGGTATTCGTCACAGAAAGAGTCTTCCTTGCCGTGGTCAGAAGACCAAGACAAACGCAAGAACATGCAAGGGTCCGAGAAAGACTGTTGCAAACAAGAAGAAATAATTATCAGTAACAAATGTTTTGAATCACGTTGCATGTTTTAAAGACAGGAAACAGGGTTCAGTAAATGAGAAAGTAGGTTAGTTTAAAATGGCTAAAAAAGTGTCCACTGCTAAAAAAGTGACAAAAAAGCGTGTAAAGAAAAACGTTGAACGCGGACAGGCGCACATCCAGTCATCTTTTAACAACACAATCGTGACATTAACAGATGCACAGGGTAATGCCTTATCTTGGGCAAGTGCAGGCGGTCTGGGATTTAGAGGTTCAAGGAAATCTACTCCATATGCAGCACAGATGGCTGCAGAAACTGCAACTAAGGCAGCTCTTGTACATGGTTTAAAATCCGTAGACGTTATGGTTAAAGGACCGGGATCTGGCCGTGAGGCTGCTATCCGTGCCCTTCAGGCATGTGGTCTTGAAGTAACAAGCATTAAGGACGTAACACCGGTTCCGCACAACGGATGCCGTCCGCCAAAGCGTAGAAGAGTCTAATTAGGAGGAAGTAAAATGGCAGTTGATAGAGTTCCTGTTCTTAAAAGATGCAGATCCCTTGACCTTGATCCCATTTATTTAGGAATAGATAAAAAATCCAACAGAGAATCTAAAAGAGCAAACAAGAAGATCAGTGAGTATGGTCTTCAGTTAAGAGAAAAACAGAAAGCTAAGTTCATCTATGGCGTTCTGGAGAAGCCGTTCCGTAACTACTACGATAAGGCTGAGCGTTTAAACGGACAGACAGGTGAAAACCTTATGATCCTTCTTGAGCGCAGACTTGACAACGTTATCTTCCGTCTTGGTTTCGCAAGAACAAGAAAGGAAGCTAGACAGATCGTTGACCACAAGCACGTTCTTGTAAACGGCAAGTGCGTAAACATCCCGTCCTACCTTGTAAAGGCTGGAGATGTTGTTGAGATCAGAGAAAAGAACAAAGGCGACAACCACTACAAGCTGGTTCTCGAGACCACAGCTGGCCGTCTTGTTCCGGCATGGTTAGAGTCTGACCATGAGAACTTAAAGGGCGAGATCAAAACTCTTCCGACAAGAGAAGAGATCGACGTTCCTGTAAACGAGATGCTCATCGTCGAGTTATACTCCAAATAATTCACCGGAGCGGTTTTTACAAAGTATCTGGCCATTTCCGGCCGGATGCTTTGTGTTCTAAAAGAACGCTTCGTGGCATTTGTCAAAGCATACCCAAAAGGAGGGGCTTTTTGTGTTCGATTTTGAGAAACCAAACATTGAGATTGCTGAGATTTCCGAAGATAAAAGATACGGAAAGTTTGTCGTAGAACCGCTTGAGAGGGGTTACGGCACAACTCTGGGAAATTCCCTGAGAAGAATCATGCTTTCTTCTTTACCGGGTTCTGCTGTCAGCCAGGTGAAAATTGATGGTGTACTTCATGAGTTCAGTTCCATCGCCGGCGTCAAGGAAGATGTAACTGAGATCATTATGAACATCAAGAGCTTAGCAATTAAGAACAACAGTGATACAAACGAGCCGAAGACTGCGTACATCGAGTTCGAGGGCGAGGGCGTGATCCACGCTTCTGACATTCAGACAGACGCGGACATCGAGATCCTTAACCCGGATCAGGTTATCGCAACCTTAAGCGGCGGTGCAGACAGCAAGTTCTATATGGAACTTACGATCACCAACGGCCGTGGCTACGTAAGCGCTGATAAGAACAAGAGCGACGATCTTCCGATCGGAGTTCTCGCAGTAGATTCCATTTACACACCGGTTGAGCGTGTCAATATGTCCGTTGAGAACACCCGTGTTGGTCAGCAGACAGACTATGATAAGCTCACATTAGAGATCTACACAAACGGAACACTGGATCCGGATGAGGCTGTCAGCCTTGCTGCTAAAGTTTTAAGCGAGCATCTGAATCTCTTCATCGACCTCTCTGAGAATGCAAAGACTGCAGAGGTTATGGTTGAAAAGGAGAACAACGAGAAAGAAAAAGTTCTTGAGATGAATATCGACGAGTTGGAGTTATCCGTTCGTTCCTACAACTGTCTCAAGAGAGCAGGTATCAATACCGTTGAAGAGCTTTGCAGCCGCACTTCTGAGGATATGATGAAGGTTAGAAACCTTGGTCGCAAGTCCCTCGAGGAAGTACTTGCAAAGTTAAAAGAACTGGGCTTACAGCTCAATTCCAGCGACGAACAGTAAATTTTGGTTGTGATACATTCACCCGGAAGGTAAGTCCGAAGGGCGCAGAAGGGCGTAGAGCGACTCATTATGGAGAAAAAGGCGGCAGCCCAGTAAGTCCAAAGAAGCGTGGGCGGCTGTTCCACAAATGGAGGAAATTAAATCATGGCAGGTTATAGAAAACTCGGAAGAACTTCCAGTCAGAGAAAAGCATTACTTAGAATCCAGGCTACAAACCTTTTATATCATGGAAAGATCGTTACAACTGAGGCTAGAGCTAAAGAAGTAAGAAAGATCGTTGAGAGCCTGATCGCTCTTGCAGTAAAAGAGAAAGATAACTTCGAGACTGTTAAAGTTACAGCTAAGGTTGCCCGCAAGGACGCTGACGGCAAGAGAGTAAAAGAAGTTGTTGACGGTAAGAAAGTTACTGTATACGACGAAGTTGAGAAGGAAATCAAGAAGGACATGCCGTCCAGACTTCATGCAAGAAGACAGATGGTAAAAGCTCTTTATGACGTAACAGAGGTTCCGACAGCAGCAGCTGGAAAGAAGAAAAACACAAAGAAAGTTGATCTTACAAACAAGCTGTTCAACGAGATCGCTCCGAAGTACGCTTCCCGTAACGGTGGTTACACAAGAATCATCAAGATCGGTCAGCGTAAGGGCGACGGTGCTATGGCAGTTCTGATCGAGCTCGTTTAATTTTAATTTAATACGAAATCGCTGAAGACCGGTAGAATACGTGTGAGCGCGTTCTGCCGGTCTTCTTTTAGTGAGTGCAGAGGAAATACAAGCGGCTGTGAAGCAGAGATTTACTTTCCCTGCGCTACTAACGTGCAAACAGCCTGCGAAGCAGGCAATAGAGCGCGTAATCGCGAGTTTGCGAGTGAGCGGGTGGCCAGGTTGAGCGGACTCATAGTACGAAATAAGACCATAGACACTATCTGATAAATAATGTGTCTATGGTCTTTGTGACTTTCGTGTTTAGTTTATTCCGAGCTGTCGCTGGAACTGCTCAAAGAACTCGTTGAATGCCGCGGCGTTTGCCGGGTCTTTCATTAAGTTTGTGATGGTGAGTACATAGAAGAACTCGCCGATGCCGAGAAGAACGGCGATAACGCCGAGGATGATTCCGGCTGCTGCGGTACCCCTGAAGGGCTGGCCTTTTTTAGAGATAATGGCGAAGCAGACCGCCCCGACGCCGCAGATGATAGCGACCGGGAAGGCGAAGCAGCAGAGCGTTAAGAGAGCGAAGATCCCGCTGATCAGGGAGATCGTCGCGAAGGAGTTCTTTTCGCGTCTCGGGCGCTGCGGTTGGTTCTGCCAGTAGGGCGGCTGTCCGTTATTGTACTGATTCTGCCAATACGGCGGCTGCCCGTTCTGCGGTGGGAACTGGCCGCTGTTCTGCTGATTCTGCCAGTATGGATCCTGTCCTGGATGCTGAGGCGGAATCTGCCTGCCGTTCTGTGGAATCTGCCAGTATGGATCCTGTCCCGGATTCTGAGGCGGAATCTGTCCGCCATTCTGCTGATTCTGCCAGTACGGATTCTGTCCAGAATTCTGAGGCGGAATCTGTCCGTCATTCTGGGGTGGATTCTGCTGATCCGGCTGTGCCGGATTTGGATTCTGCGGAACATTTCCGGCGCTGTGTGGATTCTGATCTGCGGCCGGTGTTTCCTGGTTCATATCTTTATATTCAGATGAATTCTGATCTTCGTAATCTGCCATGAAAATTCCTCCTGTTGTAATTCTGCGGCGCTGCCGCCAAAATGCTCATAGCACTGTTCCCTGATAAAAAAGGCTGGTCAGCTCCTCGATGTTTAAGAAAAATAATACGGAACAGTTATCGTATAGTTTAACATGAAACGCCGTCCATGTCCACATTTAAGTTGCATAAGAGCATGGATTGAATTATAATGGAGAATGACATCTCCGGCGGCTTTATGATTTCCGGGGTAGAACTAGAAGGAGAAAGAACATGGACATTTTAGGCGTACTGACTGCGGAATTGGGAGTGAAAATGAGCCAGGTCGAGGCGGCTGTGAAGCTCATTGACGAGGGAAACACGATTCCGTTTATTGCCAGATACCGGAAGGAAGTAACCGGTTCCTTAAACGATGAGGTATTAAGAAACCTGGATGAACGATTAAAATATCTGAGAGGTCTTGAAGACCGCAAGACTCAGATTCTCGCATCGATCGAGGATCAGGGAAAACTGACGGCTGATTTAAAGAAGAAGATCGAGGAAGCCGAGACTATGGTGGCGGTGGAGGACTTATACCTGCCGTTCCGCCCGAAGAGAAAGACAAGAGCCAGCATGGCGAAGGAGAGAGGCTTGGAGCCGCTGGCCGATACGATCCTGCTGCAGGTGACAAAAGAACCGATTGAGACACTGGCTGCCCAGTATGTCTCCGAGGAAAAAGGCGTTGCAGACGCGAAAGCGGCCATTGACGGCGCAAAGGATATCCTTGCGGAGCGCATCTCCGAGGTGGCAAAATACCGTGCATACATCCGCAATGTGACAAAAGAGGAAGGTTCTATCGTCTCCGCGGCGAAGGACGAGAAGACAGAGTCCGTTTACGAGATGTACTATCATCACGAGGAGCTTGTAAGAAAGTGCGCTGGACACAGGATTCTCGCCTTAAACCGCGGTGAGAAGGAAAAGATCCTGACTGTAAAGATCGCGGCTCCGGAGGAGAAGATCTTACGCTACTTAAATAAGATGGTCATCACCAGAGAGAACCCGGTGACAACTCCGGTCTTACAGGAAGTGATCGCGGACAGCTACAACCGTCTCATTGCCCCGGCAATTGAGCGTGAGGTGAGAAATCTCATGACCGAGAAGGCGGAGGACGGTGCCATCAAGATCTTCGGAAAGAACTTAGAGCAGCTTCTCATGCAGCCTCCGATCGCAGGCCGCGTGGTATTGGGATGGGATCCGGCGTTCCGTACCGGCTGTAAGTTAGCAGTCGTTGACGCCACAGGAAAAGTCCTGGATACCGTGGTCATCTACCCGACCGCACCGCAGAACAAGGTGGAGGACGCGAAGAAGACCTTAAAGAAGCTCATCGAGAAATACAAGATCTCCCTGATCTCCGTCGGAAATGGAACGGCTTCCAGAGAGTCCGAGCAGATCATCGCGGAGTTTATCAAGGAGATCCCGGAACACGTCCAGTACGTGATCGTAAATGAGGCGGGAGCTTCCGTATATTCTGCCAGCAAGCTTGCCACAGAGGAATTCCCGAAATTCGACGTGGGACAGAGAAGTGCCGTCTCCATCGCACGCCGTCTCCAGGACCCGCTTGCGGAGCTTGTAAAGATCGATCCGAAGTCCATCGGTGTCGGCCAGTATCAGCATGATATGAACCAGAAACATCTGAGCGAGGCTCTTGGAAACGTTGTTGAAGACTGCGTAAATAAGGTGGGTGTCGACTTAAATACGGCGTCCGCATCTCTTTTAGAGTATATTTCCGGTATCTCCAAGGTGATTGCGAAGAACATCGTCGCATACCGTGAGGAGAACGGCGCGTTTACGAACCGCCGCCAGCTCTTAAAGGTCGCAAAGCTTGGCCCGAAGGCATTTGAGCAGTGTGCCGGATTTATGAGAATCGCAGGCGGGGATAATCCGCTTGACGGAACCTCCGTACATCCGGAGTCTTATAAGGCAGCGCTGGAGTTATTAAAGCGTGCAAAGATTGAACCGGAGGAGATCGCGAAGGGCGGCGCGGCCGGAATCAGCAAAAAGATCACAGATTACAAGAAACTTTCCGAGGAGCTTGAAGTCGGTGAGGAGACCTTAAAGGATATCGTAAAAGAGCTGGAAAAACCGGCGAGGGATCCGCGTGAGGAGATGCAGAAACCGATCTTAAGGACCGATGTCCTTGATATGAAGGACTTAAAGCCGGGAATGATCTTAAAGGGAACCGTCAGAAATGTCATCGATTTTGGCGCTTTCGTAGATATCGGTGTCCATCAGGACGGTCTGGTGCATATTTCCCAGATGTCCAGGAAGTATATCAAGCATCCGCTTGAGGCTGTCAGCGTTGGGGATATCGTTGAGGTGAAGGTTCTCGGAGTGGATATGGCGAAGAAGAGGATTTCCTTATCTATGATATTGGACGAGGAATAAATTTTAAACTATCGATACGAAGGAACGTTTAGTTGACGGAAAAGTCATAAAATCCCTGTGGCAGGAAGAAGCTGATTTCAGCGTAGGAATGCCAGAGATATAAGGCTTTTAAGGAGACGAACCAGATAAAAAAGGAATACACGGGCCAGACGGTGAATATTCCGGCGAGCCGAAGAAATGGAGGAGTCAGTCATGAAGTATAATTTTGATGAAGTGATCGACCGTAAGGGAACCCATGCAGTGAAGGTTGAGCGCCTGCCGAAGGGAGCGGACAAGGATTCGATCTCCCTCTGGATCGCGGATATGGACTTTGCCTGCGCAGAACCGATCTTAAAGGCTCTCCATGAGCGGATCGACCGGAAGATCTTCGGCTATACCATGTACGAGGCAGACGAGTGCATGGACGCGGTGACGGGCTGGATGAAAAAGCGCTACGGCTGGGAGGAGAGCAGGGAGAATCTGTTCTTCTGTCCGGGCGTTGTGGCGGCTTATGCAGCGCTCATCAACCTCCTCACGGAGCGGGGGGACGGGATCGTTCTCCAGCGCCCGATCTACTATCCATTTACGAATAAGGCCAACAGCAACGGCCGCATTCCGGTGGACAACGCCCTGATCTATGAGAACGGTGCTTACCGGATCGACTTTGAAGATCTCGATCGAAAGATGGCGGACCCGGCAAACAAGGTTCTCGTGGTGTGCAGCCCGCATAACCCGACAGGCCGTGTCTGGACGGAGGACGAGCTTAAAAAGACGGTTGAGATCTGTAAAAAGTACGACAAATGGATCATCTGCGATGAGATCCACTGCGACCTGATCCGCCGTGGTGTGACCTTCACACCGATCATGAATGTAGCTCCGGAGTATGCGGACCGGATCGTTGTCTGCACTGCGCCGAGCAAGACCTTCAACCTTGCCGGAATGAAGACCTCCAACATCGTGATCCACAATAAGGAACTTCAGAAAAAGTGGAAAGACTATGTGAATGGCAGCCTGTCCATGGATGGCGCTTCCGCTCTGGGTATGACGGCGATGATCGCGGCCTACACAGAGGGGGAAGAGTGGCTGGAGCAGCTGAAGGACTATCTGGATGGAAACTTCGCGTATATCGACGAATATTTAAAGAAATACCTTCCGAAGGCCCATCTCGTCAAGGCGGAGGGAACCTACCTCGCGTGGCTTGATCTCAACGGATACGTTGACCGGGATGAGAAAAAACTGGAAGAACTGATGCAGAAGAAAGCAAAGGTCGCTCTGGATGAGGGATATATCTTCGGTGAGGAGGGACGCGGATTTGAGCGTATCAACGTCGCTTCCCCGCGCAGCGTCATCGAGGAGTGTATGAACCGGATCCGGACGGCATTTGAAGAGGAAAAACTGGTATGAAAATTCAGGTAAAAATGACAGCGAGAGATATCTTTGATTTCTCCATGTACAGTGCGTATTCGGGATTTGCCGGGATCTTTACATTCGTGTTCCTGATCCTGGTCATCGGGATCCTCGGATACGCATGGAGCTCAGTGGCAGTGATGCAGAGAGTCATGCTTTTGGGCTGTATCATCCTTTTTGTGTTTGTCCAGCCGATCATGATCTGGATGAAGGCAAAAGCACATGCGAAAACGACCGGATACTCAACGCCGATCAATCTTGACGTTTCGGATGAGCAGATCGGGGTCGAACAGGCCGGCGTGACCGGAGAATTGAAATGGGATCAGATCTGGAAAGTCGTTCGGATCCCGAACATGTATATCATCAAGGTCGGACCGACAAACGGATATCTTGTGCCATTCCGGTCCATTGAAGGGAGAAAACAGGAGTTTGTCGATTTCTGCAAGCGGAATCTTCCGCCGAAGAAGACGAAAGGATTAAAGGCATGATAAAGGAAACAAACGCACCGGAGGAGACCTTCGCCTTTGGAAAAATGCTTGGGGAACAGGCAAAGCCGGGCGAAGTGATCTGCCTGAACGGCGATCTCGGCGTCGGAAAAACAGTTTTTACGAAGGGCTTTGCTGAGGGACTCGGGATCACGGAGCCGGTAAACAGTCCTACCTTCACGATCGTCCAGCAGTATGACAGCGGAAGAATGCCGTTGTACCATTTTGATGTGTACCGGATCGGTGACATCAGCGAGATGGATGAAGTCGGATATGAAGACTGCTTTTACGGGGAAGGCGTGACTCTTATTGAGTGGTCCAACATGATCGAGGAGATCCTGCCGGAGCATGTGAAGACTGTCACCATCGAGAAGAACCTGGAAAAGGGCTTCGATTACAGAAAGATCACGGTGGAGGAAAAATAGATGCGGATTTTAGGAATTGAAAGTTCCTCACTGGTGGCATCGGCGGCTATCTATGAGGACGGGATCACGATGGCGGAGTATACGGTGGATTTCAAGATGACCCATTCGCAGACCCTGCTGCCGATGATCGATGAGATGGTAAAACTTGTAGGGATTGATCTGAATACGATCGATGCGATCGCAGTATCCGGCGGTCCGGGATCCTTTACGGGTCTCAGAATCGGATCTGCGACGGCGAAGGGACTTGGATTGGCATTAAATAAGCCGCTGATCCATGTTCCGACACTTGACGCGACAGCATACAACTTGTTCGGCGCTTCCGGCCTGATCTGCCCGATCATGGACGCCAGAAGAAACCAGGTCTACACGGGAATCTACTGCTTTGAGAGAGAGTTTGAGACTGTGATGGATCAGGATGCCATGGACATGGGAGAATTGATCGGGAAGTTAAATGGAATGGGAGAGCGCGTGATCTTCTTAGGTGACGGTGTGCCGGTCTACGAGAAGCAGATCGCGGAGAAAATGACCGTGCCCTACGATCTTGCCCCGGCCCATGTAAACCGCCAGAGAGCCGCTTCTGTGGCCGCTCTGGGCGCTGTCTACTTCGCGGAAGGAAAGACAGAGACCGCCATGGAGCATAAGCCGGACTATCTGAGAAAGTCCCAGGCGGAGCGGGAGCGCGAGGAGAGAGAGGCAAAGAACGTCTGATATTTTGCAAAAATAATAAAAATCATATACAGAGAAATCAATAAATAAAAAGTGGGATTGCTGTCCGGCGAGCAAAGCGTCGGTGAAGTAGTCCCACTTTTTAACTGTCATGGAATTCTGAAAATTTCCCCAGCAAGGAATGGGGGATATAGGGGAATATGATGTCATTCGTTATTTGAATTTTCAAGAAAGTCCACCGCCCTCGATCTTGCCGAGATAGTCATTTTTCGCTTTTACGAATTTCAGAACGTCCACAGCTATTCCTCCAGATCAAATACAAAATCACAGCATTTACCGTCCTGCATCAGAGTTCTTGTTCTTGTCATTTTGATCTTGGAATTCATGCCTTTGTAAAACGGTTCATCGCGTCCGCAGGATAAGACAGCTCCGAGATCCTTCATCCCGATACGTTCATACATGGCAACATACTGACATTCCAGAACGTCTTCACAAAGATGTTTTTTTCCGTCTCCGCTCCATGCAAGGTTTAAGGCACCGTTCGATGACCAGGGTTCCATCTGCATACGGATTGCCTGCAGGTCATTTCTTCCGAAGAGCTCCGCATATTCCTGACCTTCTTTATAGGCGATGTCGAAGATGACTTTTTTTACGATCTCATATGTTTTTTCATGGCCGAGTTCCTTTTCAAACGCGTCGATAAATGGCTTGACCATAAGCGCTTCAATTTCTCTTCTCAAAATGATCGGTACATCGTAAATTGTCTTCATGTGGTTTCCTCCTTCATGTGTACAAAGTCCCGGCTGCTACAGACCGGTAAGAAAATTAATTTTTTGTTTCTTTTTTATAAAAAAGCAGCAGTCCGACCAGTGATTGGCTGAACTGCTGCGTCTTTCAGAAGTTATTTCTGTGCGCCCTCGTTTTTCTTTCTCTCTGCAAGTCCATTCAGGTAATAGAGAGTTGCCCAGCATGCATCGTGTGCGGCGGTCTGGTAGCTCAGAGTATCTGGATAGATCTCCACGAAATCCATGCCCTTTGCACCTGCGAGTCCGGCCTCGTGAAGCATCATGCACAATTCATAAGATGTTAATCCGCACATGTCCTGCGGTCCCTGCGGCATGCTCGCTGCGTCAAGGCAGTCTGAACAAACAGTGATATACATCAGATCGGTATCTTTTGAGGCGATCTCAATTGCTTTTCGGATGGATTCTTTCCAGCCGTTCTCTTTGATCTCTCTTGCGAGAATCACAGTTGCACCGTATTTTTTTGCATTTGCAAATTCCTCTTTATGGTTACGCGGTCCGCGGATACCGATGTGAACGATCTTTGTGGAATCCATATTCGGATCATTGTAAAGCTGATAGAACGGAGAGCAGCGGGCATATTCATCATCACCAAAGTTGGAGTAATTGTCAAGATGGGCATCAATATGGAGAACGCCGACACGCTTTGGATGACGTTTTGCAATCTCACTGATGATCGGATAAGCGATTCCATGGTCTCCACCGAAGGTGATCGGGAGAGCGTCTGCATCTTCAATCTGGCTGATTCTTTCTCTGATTGCTGCAAAGGTAAGCGGATAATCACCGTTTCTGCATGCGACATCGCCGAAATCACCGACTTTTAAGTAATCGAATGCATCAAGGTCAAAGTCCGGAAGATAGCCGGTATAGCGGATCGATACAGAACGGATTGCTTTCGGTCCTTCTGTGCAGGAAGAGTATCCGCCGATCGTGCATCCGCCTTCCCACGGAACACCGGTGACAACGGCATCCATGGAGGAAAGCTCACTTTCATTTTCGAGAACCGGAAGATTCAGCCAGGACGGAACTCCGCTGTAAATGTTGTTTGGTAAAAACGCCGGATCATAAATCGTTGGTTTGCTGTTTTTCATAATGTCATTTCCTTTCTTTACTCAATTGCCCCATTGTCGAAGGCAATTTTTTATTCATGGTTGTGAAGCAGTCAACAGTTACATGAAAACTGTATATGTCGCATTAAAAGACTTAATTTTATGTTTCTTTTGCTCTTCTGTTTTAATGCATAGTCCAAAATGTACTGGATTTGCTTTCCCAAGCTCAGGTATATGATCTGCGACTTTTCCCTGCAGCAGGAATTTTCGCCCATACTCCCAGGCATCTTTCGCAACTTTCTCCAGCATATGTTCACCTCTTCTTATGTGCATGTATGTGTTAATGCTTTAACCGGCAAAAACACCGATAAAACTTGAAATACCAAGGACCAGTGAGATTGCAAAGATCATCAGGCCAATAATGTTCTGGAGTATGGAGTTCTTATATTCACCCATAATTCTCTGACGGCTTGCAAGGTAAAGAGTAACACCTACAACGACCGGAAGTGCGATTCCGTTTACAGCCTGAGCAGTCATGATCAGTGCTAACGGATTGGTACCAATTGCGGAAATAATAATTCCGACGATCAGAATGATTGCGCTTGTTCCTAAGAAACGTTTATCGGAGCCGTCTGTCTTCCAGTCAAAAAGTCCGGCTAATACGTAAGAGACACTGATCGGAGAGCAGAGCGCACTGGAAATACCTGCGGAGAGAAGTCCTAATGCCATGAAAGGCTGAGCGAAACGTCCGAGTGTACCTTCAAGCTGTACAGCCATATCCATTGCGTTGTTAACGCTCATGCCGCGCATAACCACTGCTGATGTGATCATAATGGAACCTGTGATGACACCGCCGATGATCATCGGTACGGTTGTGCCAAACATACAGAGCGGAAGTTCTTCCTTTGTATGCCATGTTCTCTGGGCGCTTGCAGCATGCAGGAACATGTTGTACGGAACAACGGTCGTTCCAATGAGGGAAAGACATGTCATCAGTCCGCCCTTCGGGACTGTCGGAATGCAGCCGCGGAGCAGTTCGCCGAAATCGGGACGAACAATGAGCATTGTCATAAGAAAGACGATTGCCATTAAGGTGACACATACACTTAAAAGCTTTTCCAGATATTTAACGGCATCACCGACAAAGAGGAGAACGATCAGAACGATAACTCCTAAGATCGGAGCCATGATTCTTGTCGGAACACCGGTCAGTGCGCTGGCTCCCATTGCCGTTCCGGTAAGGTCGCCGCCCATATATGCGAGTCCGCCGATGGTGATCGCGATGATGACAAGACCACATAAAATGTTTCGAAGAAGCGGACGGTCAGCAAAGTCATGTTTCATGTTTTCTGCGAGACCTTCCTGCGTGATGATACCGATCCTTGCCGCCATACCTTGCATGACGATAACTGCGATAACGGAAAAGACAACACACCAGAAAAGTGTGAAACCGTAAGTTGCACCTGCCAGTGTACAGCTTGTTACGGTTCCGGGACCGATGAATGATCCCACGATCACGAAGCCGGGTCCAAGGGAAGCAAGTTTTTCTTTCATAGTAAATTTGCGAGTGACATTATTGGAATTCACCATGCTTTTTTCTCCTTTTTTAGTTGATCGATATGAATGTTCTAGTTATTCGGCCGAAATAATTGAACTTTTGTAACTGTGTTGACAATATAGCATAGGAATGATAAAATGACAATAATTGTCAACTTGCTTTTGATAATATCAAACTCTATTTGACAGGAGGAGGTATTTTGCCATTGGATGAATCGAAAAATGTTACGGAAAAGAATACAAAGGCTACGGAACGTCAGATCCAATCGGTTCAGCGTGCGATCAACATACTGAACTGCTTTACGATGACAAATTCTGCCCTGACGCTGGGACAGATCAGCAATCAGCTCAATTTGAACAAAGGCACAGTCCATGGAATTCTGAGTACGCTTTACCAGAATGGATATATCAGCCAGAATGGAAATGGGCAGTACATGCTGGGGGCGGCGCTGTTTAACAAAGCCTGTCTTGCTGCCGGGACGCGCCAGAGCATGTGCATTGACCGGGGTCATGACAGACTGCTGGCGTTAAGTAATCAGTTCCAGTTAAACGGAACCATGTTTGCAATGGACGAAAAGCAATTGAGAGTGATTGACACAACTGAACCGACAAACTGTCCTTTTATTGTCCAGCGTGTGTCACCACAGATATCTCTGTATGATTCTGCAAGCGGAAAGATTCTGTTGGCATATTTATCGGAAAAAGAAAGAGCGGAATATCTGGAAAGAATGCCGATGACACCGTTCCAGAAGTCTTTCGAGGATAAGCAGAAGAATTTTGACGTGGAGTTATACCGGATCCGTAAAAATGGGTATTCTGAAGAATACGACGCTCTTTTTACCGGAGTATCAGCGCTGGCAGTGCCGATCTTTAACCGATATCATAATGAATTGTTTGGGAGTGTGAGCCTGACGGGAATGAGTCCGATGATAAAGAAGAGAAGACAGGAGATTATTGCTGCGCTTCAGGCGCATGCGCGTTATCTGCAGGATTGTCTGCGCTTTTAAAGCAGAAAGAAATGGTGGCTGGATCAGATCCAGCCACCATCCATTTTTATAACTTGTCCGGTCAGGTAATCCGGTGCTTCTACGAGCTTCAAGACGAGGTCTGCGACTTCCTCCGGCTTTCCCATGCGGCCGGCGGGGATCTCGTCCAAGAGCATCTCATGCTCCTCCTCAGATAAAAATCCGTTCATCTCCGTATCAATGGCTCCGCAGGCGATGGCGTTCACCTGGATGTCGGATGGGGCGAGCTCCTTGGCGAGAGCCATGGTGAGACCGTTGACGCCGCCTTTTGTGGCGGAGTAGGCTGCTTCACAGGATGCACCGCAGACACCCCAGACGGAAGAGATGTTGATGATCTTTCCACTGTGGTTGTGGATCATTCCCGGAATCGCCAGCTTCGCGCAGTGGAAAACAGAGGACAGGTTCGCGGAGAGGATTCGGTTCCAGTCCTCAAAGCTTAAGTCCTGTAAGAGACCGATGATGGAGATTCCGGCGTTGTTTACGAGGACATCCACATGGCCGAAGCGGGACTCGATCTCTTTAAATAGACGTTTACAGTCATCTGGATCTCCGACGTCTGCCTGTACCGCGAGGCACTCTGCGCCCAAGGCCTCCACTTCTTTTTTCACTTCCTCCATCCGTTCGATGCTTCTGGCACAGTTGATCACGACATGGTATCCGCAGGAAGCAAATTTTAAAGCCACGGCCCGCCCGATCCCGCGGGACGATCCGGTGACGAGAACTGTTTTTTTCATAATGAACTCCTATTTGTGTATAAAACCGTAAGAAAACATAGGCTGGAAGGCAAAAATCCCATCAGCGAAGCTGATCTGGAATGGATTTTTGCACGTAACTATGAAGGTACTGAATAGTTACGTTGCTTTTTGATGAGATCACAGCTGCCGGAAATGATCGGACTATAAGAATTCCGAGGATTGATGGAAACGGCAGATATGCATATTTTAAGGGAATAACACCGGAATTACAATAGGATTCCGGAAAAATCCACTGCAGTCCGGGCAGCGCATGGACTTTGGCTCGTTGTTCGCGTAAATAAGAGAGCCATGATCGCATCAGGATCAATGCAGTCATGGCTTTCGGCTTCGATATGGTTATTTCTGCAGTCTTGCCTCATTTAAGCTCATTCCGCCGCGGATATTGGCCTCAATGACGAGAAGGTCACCGTACTCCGTCTGGCTGTCGATAATGGAAGCCTGTTTTGTCAGAGATTTCCCGTCGAAAGCGGTTTTTCTGCGCATCTGGCGGGGTGTCTTCGCGAAGCCTGCGGTACGCGGCTGGTAAACATCTAACGGGTGGAGTCCAAGGACGACTCCGGAGCGGAGACCGAGGTTATCCATTGCGTCGGAGATGTTTGAGGTTGGGAAGTTCTTGTAGCTTTCGATCCAGTAGGTTCTTTCTTCTTTGTTGAAAATCATAATGTGTACCGCAGCCTGATATATATGTGCAGCTGCGATTCTCTTTTCAAAAAAATTGCAGGAAACGAATGGGGCTCTTCCCATGCAGCTATCATTTGATTTGCTGACAGTATCTTAATTATAACAGAAAGACATCAATAGTTTTATAAATTCAGGACAATTCACTATGCCAAAATATTATGAAGGTCAATTCCTGAAATTTATCGGTAACGCCCTTAAGGAAAATGCGGTCATACTCACTTGCATGTCTGCGTTTTCTCACATCATATTAATGGTAAATTTTGCCACAGGAATGCCACTTAAATTCCGGGAAAATTGATTGTATAATAGATATGTATGGTGCTATACTATAGAAGCCGCATTGTGTGCTGACTGACCACGTGGTGCGGACAGAAGACGATAGGAAACAGGTGTAAATACTGAGATTGGAGGCATCATGGAACAGATCTATGATTTGATCATTATCGGTTCCGGTCCGGCGGGACTCGGGGCTGCGATCTACGCAAAACGTGCGGAGTTAAAGACCCTCGTGATTGAAAAAGAGATGATGAGCGGCGGACAGGTGCTTACAACATATGAGGTAGACAACTATGCGGGACTTCCGGGGATCGGAGGCTTCGACCTGGGAATGAAATTCCGGGAACATGCCGATAAGCTGGGCGTGGAGTTCGCGAAGGACACGGTCTTAAAAATTGAGGACGCGGATCTTGCGGATGAGAACGAAGTTTTGGAGGCGGCAGAAGCGGGAGCGGAACATGCGCCTGTGATTCGTCAGGTAGTGGGAAAAAAGGAGACGAGACTCGCGAAAGCGGTCATTATCGCTTCCGGTGCGCATCACAGAAAGCTTGGGATCCCAGGCGAGGCAGAATTTACCGGAAAAGGTGTTTCCTACTGCGCGACCTGCGACGGCGCGTTCTTCCGGAAAAAGATAACGGCGGTGGTCGGCGGCGGGGATGTTGCTCTTGAGGATGCGATCTTTCTCGCAAGACTCTGCGAGAGGGTCTATGTGATCCACAGGAGAGACGAATTCCGTGGTGCAAAAAGTCTGCAGAAGCGGCTTATGGAGCTTCCAAACGTGGAAATTCTCTGGGACACGGTGCCGGAGGAGATCTGCGGAGCGGAGAAGGTGGAGACACTGAAGCTATTCAATAAAAAGACCGGGGAAAAGAGTGACCTGGCTGTGGACGGCGTGTTCGTCGCAGTGGGAATCACCCCGAACAGTGAAGAATTTAAGGGATCCGTAGATATGGATCCGGCAGGATATATTGCGGCCGGGGAGGACGGAAAGACGAATGTTCCGGGAATCTTCGCGGCAGGAGACGTCCGTACAAAGGCGCTCCGCCAGGTCGTTACGGCAGTGGCAGACGGGGCAAATTGCGTTGCGTCTGTAGAACAGTACCTGTACGGTATAGAGTAGGAATTTTCTGAACTGAAAATTCCGTATGATACGGCAGCGGCAGCAGATAGACAGGAGAAAAAACAATCTATGAACAGAGCAGGAAGAATCATCGCGGTCTGCGGTCTGAGTATGGCGCTCATGATGCCGCAGGCTGCTTATGCGGCGGAAACGCTTTCGGTGCAGGTAAGTGAGAGAACAGGACTTACCACTGTCGGAAATAAACAGTCGGCTTATGACAACGTGGCGATCTCCCACGTCAGCAACTATGTAAATATCCGTTCCGAGGCGAATACCTCCAGCAGTATCGTAGGTAAGATCTACAACAACTGCGCAGCAACGATCTTAGCTACAGTGGACGGAGAAGGCGGAACCTGGTATCAGATCAAGTCCGGTAACGTGACCGGTTACATAAAATCCGAATATTTTATTACCGGCGCTGATGCGGAGAGGATCGCGAAAGATATAGGTACGGTTTATGTGACGGTAAGCGCTGACAGCTTAAGACTCCGCGAGCAGCCGAGTACCGACAGTGCGGTACTCACCACACTTTCCAAGGACGCTGAGTACCTGGAAGTGAAGGAAGAGGGAGACTTCATCGAGATCCAGGTCGATGAATCCCTGAGCGGATATGTACATAAAGACTATGTGACCCAGCGCGTGGAGTTCAAGCAGGCCGTGAGCGTCGAGGAAGAGCGCCAGAAAGCGGAAGAGGACGCAAGGATCAGGAAAGAGGCGGAGGACGCTATCGCGAAGGTCGAAGCGTTAAAGAAAGAAGCAGGACAGGAGACTGCGTCTGCAAATAAGGACACCCCGTCCTCCACGATCGGAATGATTGCCCAGAATCCGAACGCGGATAACGGAACGACGAAAGAACAGAATAGTCAGGGCAGCCAGAGCACCCAGACCGGCACAAGCCAGAATACCGGAAATCAGGATACCGGCAGTACCGCAGGACCCGGCGGAAGCGGAACTTCCACCGGCAGCAGCACAGGAACCTCCGGCTCATATCAGAGTACCCAGAACGGTCCGGGAAGCGCAGTCTACAATTCCGCAGTCCGCACCGCGATCGTTGCATATGCGAAACAGTTCCTTGGCAATCCGTATGTATACGGTGGGACAAGCTTAACGAACGGAGCTGACTGCTCCGGATTTACGATGCGTATCTTTGAGCATTTCGGTGTGACGACCGGACGTACCTCAAGAGACCAGGCGGCAAACGGCAAGGAAATCTCCCTCGACCAGATCCAGCCGGGCGACCTGTTATTCTACGCAAGCGGAAAGACGATCAACCACGTTGCCCTCTACATCGGCGACGGAAAGATCATCCACGCCAGCGCATCAAAGACCGGCATTATTATTTCTACGGCGTACTACCGTACTCCGGCGAAAGCGGTTACCTTCTTAGATTAAGAGCTGCAGGAATTTATTATGCAGCAATCTGTTCCAGCAGCAGATGTCCATTGATCTTCAGGATAACTGGGCAAAAGATAAAAGAAAAGATCATAAAGAAAAAATAAGGAGCTGTGGAAAAACAGCTCCTTATTGTGTATAATAAGAAATAGTGCAGTGTGTAAAAATCCCGACAATGAAGTCTGTTGATAAGTTAGAATAGCTTAAAATAAGGCTTTGCAGGGTGTTTCGATGATGAAAAATTGGTCATTTACGACAGATTTACGACAAAAGCATAAAAAAGGATATTGAAAAACCTGGGAAGCGCTTGGCTAAGGTATGATTACCACCCCCTGTATATTATATATATTATTGTATTAGAAGAGAAGATGCAGAAAAGATGATAAAGAATAAATAAACTGATTAAGGATAGAAAAGTGATTGGTGCATTATGAATTGATGAGAAGCATTGTAAACATAGAATTCTAAGAGGTAATTGCTATGAAAGAAAACATGCTGTTTTCTGGCGAATCAAAGAATATCGAGTATAAGGTGACGGTACCTGATAAGAGCGAAAAATATATGAAAACAGTGGTGGCTTTTGCCAATGGTAAAGGTGGCAAGATTTTTTTCGGAGTAGACGATAAGACATTAGAAATTGTGGGAATGAATACGGAAAATATTTATAAAACCATGGATGCCATTACCAACGCAATTTCTGATGCGTGTGAACCAGCCATCAGACCGGATGTGGCTTTACAGACAGTTAAAGATAAAACGGTGATTGTTGTAGAAATTTTACCAGGTGCACAGCGTCCATATTATATAAAATCACAGGGGATGATTGATGGTACTTATGTAAGAGTATCTGGCACAACCAGACATGTGGAAGGGTATATGCTAAAGGAACTGATTTTAGAAGGGCAGAATCGCCACTTTGATAGTGAAATATGCCAGAACATGACGGTTTCAGATAGTGACATCAATGAACTTTGCAAAAGTATGAAAGAAACTGCTCTTGCCAACACATGGCAGGATAGTGAGAAGGCGAAGATAAAAGAGGTAACCAAGAACACATTGATTTCCTGGGGTGTACTGAAGGAGTCTGAAGGTGGTATATATCCCACAAATGCATATGCTCTTTTAACTGGAAGAATGCCACAGCAGCCTACTATCCAGTGTGGTGTGTTTAAAGGAACAAACCGTGCGTATTTTGTTGACAGGAGAGAATTTGAGGGTCCCATTCAGGAACAGATGGAAGCTGCATATCGGTATGTCCTTGAAAAAATCAATATGGGAATGACGATAAAGGGTATGTACAGACAGGATGTGTATGAATTGCCAACAGACAGCATTCGCGAGATTATTGCAAATGCTGTAGCACATCGTAGCTATCTCGAACAGGGGAGTATTCAGGTGGCATTGTTTGATGATAGACTGGAAGTAACTTCGCCTGGGATGCTCCTAAATAATGTCACCATTTCTAAAATGATGGTGGGGTATTCAAAACCGAGAAATCCTGCAATTGCAAGAGCCTTTGCCTATATGAAAATTATTGAGAAATGGGGAACCGGAATACCGAGATTGTTTGAGGTCTGTGCGGAATATGGTCTGCCTGAACCAGAACTGATTGATTTTGATGGGGATTTTAGGGTAAACATGTATCGGAAAAGAGATACGGACATAAAGACTAACACAAAAAAAGTCACTAACACTAACATAAAAACTAACACAGAAAAAGTCACTAACACTAACACAAAAACCAATACTAACATTAAAAAACAAAAAGCTAATGCGGAAACCGCAACCAGGATTCTGGAAATCATGCGAGAACAGCCAACGATTACTGTGAAGAAAATCGCAGATCAGATGCGATTATCAGTGGCCGGAGTCAGGTATCATATCAATAAAATGAAGAAAGATGGTTTGGTGGAACATGTAGGTCCTTCCAAAAAGGGTACATGGTTGCTACACGATGAATCATAGTATGTTTATTGTTGTAACGAAAAATTTAAAATTCACAGGATCAATCGAACTTGTTTACGATCATACCGCCTTAGTGTAAAATATTGTTTGAGAAGACGAGATAAGGAGACAAAGCCAACGGAAATGGATAAAATGGCAGAGAAAGAGGAAGTAACCGCTGAGACTTCCACAGAAGATGCAGAAAAGGTTGTAGTAGAGCCTTATGATGCAACAGATATCGATTTTGATACATTCTGCAAATCAGATATGAGAGTGGTAAAAGTAAAAGACTGTGTTGCAGTGAAAAAATCCAAAAAGCTGCTGCAGTTTACATTAGATGATGGCAGCGGAACAGATCGTACCATTCTTTCCGGAATGCATTCATATTACGAACCGGAGGAACTGGTTGGCAAGACCTTAGTTGCGATTGTCAACATCCCGCCGAGAGCTATGATGGGAATTGTATCCCATGGCATGTTTCTTTCTGCTGAATGCAAGAAGGGGAAGATGAGATTGTGAACCTGTTAATGCTGGATGATAAGATTCCGGTTGGATCCAAACTCTGCTAAACAAAAATATATCTTAAGCAAAGCTCTTTCCATGGAAATGGAAGGAGAACTTATGAAAGATTCAAGAAAAGATTCAAAGGGACGCGTTTTAAAAGACGGTGAGAGCCAGAGAAAAGATGGCAGCTACGAATATAAAGGTGCAGATGGCCGCAGGCATAGTGTGTATGCTGGAACGTTAAAGGAACTTCGGGAGAAGCGGAAACGGGCCGAGAAAAACGTGGAGGATGAAATCCTTTTTGTAAATCAGGACATCCTTTTAAATGATGTTTTTGATATCTATTTCAGTGGCAAGACGGAACTGAAAGAATCCACCAGATCGAATTATAAGTATATGTACGATAAGTTCGTACGTATGAAATTTGGAATGCGGAAAATCAGCTTGATTAAGTATTCTGATATTCGGGAATTTTATAATTACCTGATCAATGACCTGAGTTTTAAACCGAACAGCCTGGAGATTATCCATTCATTGCTGCATCCGACATTTACACTGGCGGTGAGAGATGGTTATATTCGCTGTAATCCATCAGACGGGCTTATGGGTGATATCAAGAAAAGCCATTGTTGGGAGAAGCCACAAAGGCATGCACTGACAGAGGCAGAACAGTCAGCATTTGTTCAGTTTGTTTCAACCTCGCCGATTTATAGCCACTGGATGCCACTGTTTACATTTCTGCTTGGAACAGGATGTAGGATTGGTGAAACGATTGGTCTTCGATGGAATGATTGTGATTTTGAGAATAATGAGATTTTCATCAACCATAATGTTATTTACCGTTTCCGTGACTACGATGGTTGGCGGTTCCGTCTTACAACGCCCAAAACGAACGCTGGCAATCGTGTAGTTCCGATGCTGTCAGAGGTGAGGGAAGCGTTGCTTCAGGAACGTGAGAACCAGAAACGGTTCAAGCTGAAATCTCCGACGATAGATGGATATTCCAATTTTGTTTTTCTGAACAGGGAGCAGAATCTTCATAACCCGATGACTATAAATCGTGCAATTAAACGGATTATAAGAGATCACAATCGGGATGAAGTGAAACTGGCTGAAAAGGAAAAATGGGAGCCACTGCTGATTCGGGATTTTTCAGTTCACAATCTGAGGCACACGTTCTGTACCCGCTTCTGCGAAAATGAAACCAATCTGAAAGTCATTCAGGAAATCATGGGGCATTCGGATATCTCGACCACGATGAATATCTATGCGGAAGCAACGGCATAGAAAAAGAAAAATTCTTTTGCAAATCTGGAAGGAAAACTGAGACTTTCATAGTCAGAAATGATGGATTTTTTACGACAGATTTACGACAAAATTTTTCAAAATATGCCACTTTATGCCACGATATGAGAAGTTACTGCATATGCGAAAAATGGCATAAATACGCGCTTCGCAAGCATTTATGCGGGTTCCGGGAAAATGCCGGATACAAATCCAATATATGAAGGCAGAAGATATAGCTTCTCAGAGCCTTAAAGTTGTATGTAAAAATTCATTTTAGATAGGAATTTTTGCCTTTCAGCTTATGTTTTTATGGTCAGCGCGGCAGGTGCGCAGACCTGCGGAACAACAAAATACAATATGTAAAAGTGAGGAAACACGTATGAATGAGATCGGAACGTTCGACATTCTGGGGCCGAACATGATCGGACCATCAAGCTCCCACACGGCTGGGGCACTGAGGATCGCTTTTATTGCCGGAAAAATGGTGGAGAAGCCGGCGGCGGTGCGCTTTGTGCTCTACGGATCCTTCGCCCGTACCTACCATGGACACGGAACAGACCGTGCATTAGTCGGCGGAATCCTTGGATATCACCCGGATGATGAAAGGATCCGCGATTCCTTTGAGCACGCGAAAGAGGCAGGACTTGACTTTACCTTCGAGGAGAACTTCACAGATAAGGAGATCTATCCGAATACGGTGGACATCTATGTAAAGGACGAAAATGGAAATGAGATGTCCCTGCGCGGAAAGTCCATTGGCGGCGGAAATGCGGTCATCACGCGGTTAAACGGCGTCGATGTTGATCTTACCGGAAATTACAGCACCATCGTTGTCCAGCACATCGACAAAAAGGGTACGCTGGCGTTCGTGACGGCCGTTTTGAGCGCTTACGACTTAAATATCGGTTCCCTGCGCCTTTACCGCGAGAGCAAGGGCAAGATGGCCTACGCGATCATCGAGGTGGATACTATGGTCTCCAGCCAGGTGATTAACGCGCTGCGGGGGTTTGAGGCTGTGAAAAACGTTCTTTTGGTTCCGGCGATCAATCTGGACTGATGGGGGGAGAAACGATGAATTTTATAAATGGTGCAGAACTTTTAGAGTACTGCGAAAAGGAAAATAAAAAGATCTCCGAGGCCATGTTCGAGCGGGAAACCACGTTTCTGGAGCAGGATCCGGAGAAGACAAGGGCGAAAATGAAGAAAGCATGGTCCATCATGCAGACGTCGGCGAAGAAGCCGTTAAAGGAAAATATCGTCAGCATGGGCGGCATGATCGGCGGGGAGAGCAGAAAGCTCCACACGCTGAGGGAAAATAAGAAGAATCTCTGTGGGGATGTGGTTTCAAAGGCGATCGCCTATGCGGTGGGCGTTCTCGAGGTCAACGCGTCCATGGGACTCATCGTTGCGGCACCGACGGCTGGCTCTTCTGGTGTAATTCCGGGAGTCTGCTGTTCCCTGCAGGAAAACTACGGATTTACGGATGAGGAGATCTGCCAGGCGCTATTTAACGCGGCGGCAGTGGGGTACCTCATTACGAGAAACGCCACGACAGCCGGAGCAGAGGGCGGATGTCAGGCGGAGGTGGGAGCGGCCAGTGCCATGGCAGCGTCAGCGGCTGTGGAGCTTTTCGGCGGAACACCGGCGCAGTGTCTCGACGCGGCATCCTTCGCGATCGTGAATATTCTGGGACTTGTTTGTGATCCCATCGGCGGACTTGTGGAAAATCCATGTCAGAACCGGAATGCCATGGGGGCGTCAAATGCCCTGATCTCCGCGGAACTTTCTATGGCGGGAATCAAGAGCATCACCCCGATTGACGAGACCATCGGTGTCATGTATGCGGTGGGACGGTCGATTCCGTCAGAACTCAGGGAGACTTCCATGGGCGGTATGGCGGTCGCAAAGAGCGCATGTGAGGCTTGCGCGGCATGTGCAAAGGAAACTCAAAAATGAAGAAAAGAATAGTTGGCAACTGATAAAGGGCATCTAAACATAATAAACAGGCGGTACTTAATCTAATCAAGTACCGCCTGTATTTTTGCTGCCTGGCATTTCAGTCACTGTGCGGTTTCCCACATCAACGCTGCCGCCCGGCTATTCATTCTTATTAAGTTTCAGGATTCTTTAGAACTCCGGTTCAATGAGTCCGTAAGAGTTTCCTTTTCTCTTATAAACTACATTGACTTCGTTTGTATCAGCGTTGAGGAACATAAAGAAGTTGTGTCCTAAGAGTTCCATCTGTACGCAAGCCTCCTCGGCATCCATCGGTTTCATTGCGAAACGTTTTGTCTTTACGATATTAACGGTCTCCTCCGGCTCGGATTCTTCCTGAAGGAAAGCTTCGTTAAATGCTAAGGCGTTCTGCTTTTTGTCAACGATCTTTGTCTTATATTTCTTGATCTGACGCTCGATAATTTCTTCAACGAGATCAACAGATACATACATATCGCTGGAATCCTGCTCAGCTCGGATAATGCTGCCTTTAACAGGAATCGTAACCTCTATTTTCTGACGTCCTTTCTCTACGCTCAATGTTACCTGTACTTCAGTATCAGGAGAAAAATAGCGCTCCAGTTTTCCTAATTTACTTTCCACGGCATCTTTTAAGCCTGGTGTAATGTTGATATTTTTTCCGCTGATCGTGTAACGCATAAAATCAACTCCTTTGTTTGGGATGACTTAAGTATAACACAAAATTCTGTAAAAGACAACCAAAATACATAAAAAATGAGAAAATTTAAAAAGGTAAAAAAAGGTGTATAAAAGCTCAAAAACTATATGAAGCCTTCCCGGTTTGTCAATGGGATTGGGCAAAAAAATTGTCGGAAATGTAAATTTTATAAGATGTTCACAAAAATTAAACAAATATAAAGAGAAGGTAAAATCCACCTGTGGGGAGGAAAAAACCTGTGGATAATGTGGATAACTTGGTGTATAACTGCGAAATGGCGGGAAATCGGCATTTTTCGAGGTGGACAACTTTCCACATAATTTTGGTGGATGAGTGTGGATAAAGTGGATAACCGGACAATCGAATGTATGGTTTGTGCAAGTTGTACATTTAAAGGGGAAAAGCGGCAGGAAGAGGGAAAAATAGACAGGAGTGAGGGAGAAGCCGGGGGAAGGAGCCAGGGAGATGTCGAAGAGGAAAAAATTGAATTGTCGAAAAATTGTCAAAACGGTTTTAGAAAAAACAGAAGGGATGCGGCGCAGATGGACGATGCGGCTGCGAGAAGATGCAGCAGGGAGTTTTATCGGGAATTGCGCAGGCAGAGATAAGGATTTATGTACGAAATGTTAAAATTACATGAAGTCATTGAATAAAAACCCGGAAGGTGTTAAAATATTAAGGATTGTACGATGCAGACGTATGCGGTTATGCGGTAAAATCCCGCAGGACGGAGCAGCGGACATCAAAAACGATTCAGATATAGAAACTTGTATGCAGTGGCCTGATGTGAGATGAACCATGCGTCATGTGGATAAAATCCGGCTCCGGCGTTTGAAAGACCGTGTATCCGTGGATAACTCCCGCGAGATGGATAAAAGGGTATCGCTGCATGTGTATATTTATTTATGTAGGAGAACAAGCAGAATGAATTTTGTTGAAAAAGTATTTGGTACGCACAGTGACCGGGAATTAAAGTATATTTACCCGATCATCGATAAGATCGAAAAAATGCGTCCGACCATGCAGGCGATGTCTGATGAAGAATTAAAGGATCAGACAAGAAAATTCAAAGAGCGCCTCGCGCAGGGTGAGACTCTGGATGATCTTCTGCCGGAGGCATTCGCAACCGTCAGAGAGGCAGCAAAGAGAGTTTTAAAGATGGAGCATTACCCGGTACAGCTCATCGGTGGTATCGTCCTTCACCAGGGACGTATCGCTGAGATGAAGACAGGTGAAGGTAAAACACTTGTTTCTACCTGTCCGGCATACTTAAATGCCCTTGCCGGAAAAGGTGTCCAGATCGTAACCGTCAACGACTATCTGGCAAAACGTGATGCTGAGTGGATGGGACAGGTTCATGAGTTCCTCGGCTTAAAGGTCGGCGTGGTATTAAACTCCATGACCTCCGAGGAGAGAAAAGCCGCTTACCAGTGTGACATCACTTATGTTACAAACAACGAGCTCGGTTTCGATTACCTTCGTGACAATATGGCGATCTACAAAGAGCAGATGGTACTCCGTGATCTCGACTACTGTATCATCGATGAGGTGGACTCCGTATTGATCGATGAGGCGAGAACCCCGCTTATCATTTCCGGACAGAGTGGAAAATCCACAAAGCTCTATGAGGTTTGTGATGTTCTCGCAAAGCAGTTAGTCCGCGGTGAGGAATCCGGCGAGTTTAACAAGCTCAACGCCATCATGGGCGAGGAGATCACAGAGACCGGTGATTTCATCGTAAATGAGAAAGAGAAAGTCGTAAACCTGACAGAACAGGGTGTTAAGAAGGTCGAGGCATTCTTCCATATCGACAACCTCGCAGATGCGGAGAACCTTGAGATCCAGCACAATATCATCCTTGCACTCCGTGCCCACAACCTCATGTTCCGCGATAAGGACTATGTGGTCAAGGATGACGAGGTCCTGATCGTTGATGAGTTCACAGGACGTATCATGCCGGGCCGCCGTTACTCCGACGGTCTCCATCAGGCCATTGAGGCGAAGGAGCATGTAAACGTTAAGAGAGAGTCCAGAACCCTCGCAACGATCACATTCCAGAACTTCTTTAATAAGTATGCGAAAAAAGGCGGTATGACCGGTACAGCCCAGACGGAGGAGAAAGAGTTCCGTAATATCTACGGTATGGACGTTATCGTGATCCCGACAAACCGTCCGGTTATCCGTAAAGACTTAAATGACGCGGTATATAAGACAAAGAAAGAAAAATTCCACGCAGTTGTTGAGGAGATCGTAAAGGCCCACGAGAAAGGACAGCCGGTCCTCGTCGGTACGATCACCATCGAGACATCTGAGATGTTAAGCCAGATGTTAAAGAAGCGCGGGGTTCCGCATAAAGTCTTAAACGCAAAGTACCATGAGCTGGAGGCTGAGATCGTAGCTCAGGCCGGTATTCACGGCGCGGTGACTATCGCGACGAACATGGCAGGCCGTGGTACCGATATCAAGCTTGACGACGAGTCAAAGGCTCTCGGCGGCTTAAAGATCATTGGTACAGAGCGTCATGAGTCCAGACGTATCGATAATCAGCTCCGCGGACGTGCAGGACGTCAGGGCGATCCGGGTGAGTCCCGCTTCTATATCTCCCTTGAGGACGATCTGATGCGCCTCTTCGGTTCCGACAAGTTAATGAGCATGTTCAATGCCCTCGGCGTTCCGGAGAACGAGCAGATCGAGCACAAGATGTTATCTTCCGCGATCGAAAAAGCACAGCAGAAGATCGAGACGAACAACTATGGTATCCGTGAGAACCTCTTAAAGTACGATGAGGTCAACAACGAGCAGCGTGAGGTCGTATATGCTGAGCGCCGTCAGGTACTCGACGGTGAGAACATGCGTGAGCTGATCATGAAGATGCTCAACGATATCGTTGAGGGCGCTGTGGATATGTCCGTCAGTGACGAGCAGACTCCGGAGAACTGGGGCTTCAAGGAATTAAATGATCTTCTTCTTCCGATCATCCCGTTAAAGCCGATCGAGCTGACTGACGAGATCAGCAAGATGAGCAAGGACGAATTCAAGCACATGTTAAAAGAACTGGCAACGAAGTTCTACGAATCCAAGGAGGCAGAATTCCCGGATGCAGAGCAGGTGCGTGAGATCGAGCGTGTCGTTCTCCTGAAGGTGATCGACAACAAGTGGATGTCCCATATCGACGATATGGATCAGCTCCGCGAAGGTATCGGTTTACAGGCCTACGGCAACCGTGATCCACTGGTTGAGTACAAGATGAACGCTTACGAGATGTTCGACGATATGACAGCGGCGATCCGTGAAGATACGATCCGTATTCTCTGCCATATCCGTGTAGAGGAGAAGGTGGAGAGAGAGCCGGCTGCCAAGGTTACAGGTACAAACCGTGACGATTCCGCGGCGAGAGCTCCGCAGAGACGTCAGACACAGAAAATCTACCCGAATGATCCGTGTCCGTGCGGATCCGGCAAGAAATATAAACAGTGCTGCGGAAGAAAACCGTTAGCATAGGATCAATACCAATTGTTTTATGAAATGATGGTCAGCGCGGAACCTCTGCGCTGACCTTGTTAAATCATTATAAGAAAGGTAACATTCCGTATGGTCCGCACAGGGAACAGGCGGCCTTGGTGAAATGTTATTAGAAAGGACAGATTCTATGGTTGAGTTAGACCAGTTTAAATATACATTATCCACATATGAAACTCCACTGAAGGAGGTCAGGGACTCCCTGAATCTGGAAGCGAAGATCAGAAGGATCGACGAGTTGGACAAGACCATGGAGGAGCCGAGCTTCTGGGAGGATGCGGAGAAATCCACGAGACTCGTGAAGGAAGCGAAAAACCTGAAAGATACGGTCGCAGAGTACAACAAGCTCCAGAATCAGTACGAAGAGATCGGTCTGATGATCGAGATGGGGTATGAGGAAAATGATCCGGAGATCGTTCCGGAGATCCAGGAGATGCTCGACGAGTTCACATCTGAGCTCGACGCACTCCGTCTCCGCACACTTCTCACAGGGGAGTACGATAACAACAACGCGATCTTAAGACTGAATGCTGGAGCGGGCGGAACAGAGTCCTGTGACTGGTGCAGCATGTTATACCGTATGTACTGCCGCTGGGCAGAGAGAAAAGGGTACCAGGTGGAGGTACTCGACTTCCTGGACGGCGAGGAAGCCGGAATCAAGTCGGTTACGATCCAGATCAACGGAGAGAATGCGTTCGGTTACTTAAAGTCCGAGAGAGGTGTACACCGCCTTGTAAGGATCTCTCCGTTCAACGCCAACGGAAAGAGACAGACATCCTTCGTATCCTGCGATGTAATGCCGGATATCGAGGAAGACCTTGATATCGAGATCAATCCGGATGATTTAAGGATTGATACCTACCGTTCCAGCGGTGCCGGTGGACAGCACATCAACAAGACATCCTCCGCGGTCCGTATCACCCATATCCCGACTGGCGTTGTTGTACAGTGCCAGAATGAGCGTTCCCAGTTCCAGAACAAGGACAAGGCGATGCAGATGTTAAAGGCAAAGCTGTATATGTTAAAGCAGCAGGCAAACGCGGAGAAGCTCTCCGACATCCGCGGCGATATCAAAGATATCGGATGGGGAAGCCAGATCCGTTCCTATGTACTCCAGCCGTACACGATGGTAAAAGACCACCGTACCGGTTTTGAGAGCGGAAACGTAAACGCTGTTCTTGACGGCGGACTCGACGGATTTATCAGCGCCTTCTTAAAGTGGGAAAGTCTTGGACGGCCGCAGGTAAAGGGCGGACAGGATGTAGAATAGAAAGAGACGGGAATGCCGTGAGGCGGAACTGTTATCATGAAAAAAGCGTATCAAAAGATGTGATAATACATCGGTTGATACGCTTTTTCTATATGCTTCTGTATCATAGATGCCCCCGGCAGGAATATTTCATGCCGAGGGCTGGGAACGGGTATAGAAATTATAGTCGACAGGAAGAAAGCTTCATGTCTTCAAGGAATGGAGTGGTCAGCTCGCTATTAGCGATTAGTCCCTGATATAGGTTCTGTCGTTTACAATAATCGTATCATAATCTACGATCGTCAGATTACGTGAATTGGAGGAATCGCGGTATTTTGTATTGCTGACTTTAGAGAAGTTGTATATATGGGTATCTCCGTCGGTATCATAGTAGAATGCCGCAATAGAATCGCCGGCACCGAGCATAAACTCAAAGTAATCTTCTCTGTTCTCGTCGTTGATCCGGAAGGTTCCGACCATATCCTCGTTTGTGTAAACAGTATTGTCAGATGTGCTGTTATCAGCAGCGGTATTGTCGTTGGAACCGGATTCATTCTGCATATCTTTCGCAAATTTTAACTGTACGGAATTGCCGATGGTCCAGGCGCCTTCTTTGTTTACTGTATAGCCGTCCGGGGTTGTTGTATCCGCGTACATATATCCGTTTGAATCAAATGCGTAGCATTCGTAGATGCCATCTTTATTTCCATCCAGCCATTTCCACTGGGATACCGGGTAGGAGCCGTTGTCTTCCTGCCACCACCAGCCTGTGGTGTTCTGTACCCATTGTCCTGCGAAAGCAGTCATTCCCATAGAAGCAGCCATTGCTGCGGTAAGCGCGAGAGTCATAAATTTCTTTTTCATAGTGAAACCTCCTGAATTTTTTGGTTGGTTATGATTTCCTTTTGATGATCTAAGTATATCAGAGAAATGTGATTAAGCTGTGAATACTTTGTGGTGAAACCTTGAGGAATCTGTGGCGGAGGTGTGTCAGGAAGAAGAGGAAAATCAGGCAGGGAGAGGTGAAATGGTAAAGGTGCAGGAAGAGAAAATTTTGTTGACAGGAAATTGCAATATGTAGAAAAAGAAAAGGCACCTTCGCCAAGTCAGTGAAGATGCCCTCAATTGCAGATTGTAGAAGCTTATAGTAAATACTAAAAACATATTGTCAACATCTGCGGTGTATTTAGGTGGAAGGTTAATGCTTAATCGTACACTTCTCAGTGCTCCGCTCATGGCGTAAAACACCCTTACTATCTGTGCAATAATAGTAATCGTCAGCGTCTTTTATGTTCTTTTTATTTTTCTGGATCGTACCGTTTTCGTTGATAAGGTATTCCTGATCCTTGTATGTAACGGCTTGGTACTTTGTATCCTCATCAGCTGTCAGACGTAAACCGTTCATATAGATATATCCGTCTGAGATACCGGTTTCGCCGACACCTCTTGGAGAACCATTAGACTTAAAGCTGAAGGTATATGTGGAACCATCAAGGCTGATGGTAGTTGTACCTGTTTTTGCAGCGCCACTGTCGGAAAGGTATAATAATTTTTTGGTGTCGGAATCCATATTTTTGATGGTATCGATGGAATCAACTTCAGAAGAAATCTTGGTGATTTTAGAACCATCGTATGTAAGAATTCTTAATCCCGTGAGCATCTCTCCGTCCTCGTTGAATAAGTAGGATTTTCCATCGATTGTTTTAGCAACTCCAACTTCGCCGTCGGCAGTAGGAATAGTGATCTCGCCCTTGGAGTTTGCATAATACCAATGAGTCGTACCATTTTCATGGTCATTGCTGTTTAACTCTTTAGACGGAACAGCCTGGAACCAGCCGGTATGAAGCTTCGGTTCCTCTTCATCACCGTAATATTTCCAAGTACCCTTGTCGCTGTTGTGTACCCAAGAATCCTGAGCAACACCTCTCTCATCGAAAGTGTATTTTACATTGCCGATGGTCTTCTCTGTGCTGACAGTCTTCTTACCGTTGGAACCAAAGTAGAAGTGGTAAGTCGGCTCGTTATCATCCTCATTGTCATCGTCCTTAACGCTGATGTATACCCAGGCGTTTGTAACGAGACTTCCGTCGCCTTCCGAGTCACCGTAGTATGTAGCAGATGCCCAGTCGGAATCATCGGAGATATTTTCACCTGCGGCTGTGATCCAGCCTGTGAGCATTCTTCCATACATATCAAACGCATATTTCTTTCCGCCGATATCAGCGATCTTCACGCTGTCTCCGGTCGTGCGGAGTGCGCGTCCATTGTTGTCGAAGTAGTACCAGCTTGCGTCGCCAACTTTATTGTCGCCCTGCCAGCTCGGGTTTTCAAGGAAGCGCCAGCCGTTCTTTAACATCTGGCCGCCGTTTCTTAAGTAGTAGTAGTTTCCGTTGTCCTCAAGAAGAGTGTTGCGGACCATATATCCGTCAGAGCCGAGATAGTAGGACTCGCCGTTGTCAGATCTCCATGCGCTTGTCACGTTGTTGCCGTTATTGTCAGTATAGACCCATTCGCTGTTTACAGACTTCCAGGCAGCAAAAGAACTGAATGAAGCACCCAGAGCGAGAACTGCGGATGCGGAAAGTACTGCCAGGCAGAAATTTTTCTTTCTCATTTAATTTTCCTCCTCATAGAAATTGTAACAGCAGCCAGATCGTTGTTTTCACGGCTGCTGAAAATTCTCAAATTGTTTACATATTCTATTATACCAGAATTCCGATTTATGACAATGGTATTTTCCCTTCAACTTGTGGTAAATGTGTGGCAGGGGAATTACAAATTGTTTAAGAAAAACGTACGGATCAAACTTTATGATGAAAGTGATCGATCCGTACGTTTCGTAGCTCCTATTTTATGATTTCAGGTAATCCGACGCGTCCTTTAAGAAGCTGGCGATGATCAGCAGGATCACGAACGCTACCGGAAACGCTGCAATGATGGAGACACTCTGTAGGTTTGCCATGGAGCTGTCGGAAAATACAAGCGCCATGGGCAGCAGGATCAACAGGATCGCCCAGAAGGCTTTTACTGCATTGTGCGGCTCCTCGTCACCGGTGATCTGGCGGTATGTGTAGGAGGAGGCTACAAGGGCGATAGAGTCAAAGCTGGTAGCATAGAAAGCCACCATGGCAACGATTAAAAGCACAAGGACAAACGGTGCAAGCGGCAGTGTCTGGATGATGGCGATGATCGTTGTGTAGAGATCGCTGCCGGCGGCATAGATCGCCATGACGTCTAACTTTCCGCTTACCTGAAGCCCGAGACTGTAGTTTCCTAAAATGATAAAACTTAAGAATGTAGCGCTGACGCTGCAGGCATATCCGCCGAGGATCGTCTGCCGCACCGTTCTTCCGCGGGAGATGGATCCGATAAAGAACGGAGATGCCACGCACCACACCATCCAGTAGGCCCAGTAGAAGATCGTCCATGTCTGCGGGAAGGAAGTGGTCCGCTGTGGGTCTGTGAAGGTTGCGAGGCCGAGGAAATTCTGAGCAAGATTTCCGACAGCCGCAAAGCCTGTCTCCAGAATATACCGTGTCTCACCGCCGAGGAACAGCACATATGCGAGCAGGGCAAAGAACAGATACATGCAGGACTTTGCAAGAAGGGAGATCCCCTTCATGCCGTGGAGCAGGGCATATGTGTAGAAGACGCAGGTGACGCCTAAGATCGCGATCGTTATCCATTTGGAGGATGGAAGGTGGAACAGGGTCGTCAGTACCTGGGACATCAACGGAGTCGCCAGTGCAAATGTCGTTGTGGTTCCTGCGAGGAGCGCAAAGAGCGCCAGAAGGTCGATGAGCTTTCCGGAAATCCCATCTACCTTGTTTCCGAGCAGCGCGCGGCAGGCTTCTGAATATTTCTGCTTATGACAGCCTCTCACATGAAGCATAAAGCCGAAGGAGACGGCGAGTACCAGATAGAATGCCCACGGGATCGGACCCCAGTGGAACAGTGGGTAGGTGCTGGACCAGGTCTGCATGGAACCGAGCTCTGCGATATGCGGATCGTTCGCGTAAAGGATCCATTCACAGAAGGAGTAAAACAGGATATCGGCTGCGAGTCCGGAGGTGAACATCATGCTCGCCCAGACGAAGAGGGGATATTTTGGCTTTTCATCCGGTTTCCCGAGGCGGATCGTACCGAATCTGGAAAATGCCAGATACAGGGATAGCAGGAAGACAAAGAGACCGACGGCAAGATAGAACAGGCCGAAGGTATCGCCAAGGATAAAACGGATCGTGTCGAGAACGCTCTTTGACGCGTCCGGCATCAGGATGAAGCAGACACAGAGCGCCAGGATCGCAAGAAACGGTACGATCACAGTGACCCAGTCGATCCGGTCTTTTAATGGTGTTTCGGAATTTTTGGAACTCATAATTTGAAACCTCCTACGATGTTCAAAAATTAAATATTTATCAAGATATTGAACATTATAGCACTGTAGGAGGGAGAATGCAAGAGAATCTTAAACGGAATTGTCTGCTTTGCATTCTATGGCATGACACCATGAAAAAGGGCCCAGCCACCGGAACATACCCCAGGATTCCGGTGCGGGCCCTTTTTCAAGAGTTACAATCTATGATCCCAAATTGGATCTTACAGGAAGTTCATAAATGTCGTAATAATAAGTGCATTGAAGAAATCGATGAACAGACTTCCGACTAACGGCACTACGAAGTATGCGGTCGGAGCCGGACCATACTTTGCGGTGATCGCCTGCATGTTTGCCATAGCGTTCGGTGTAGCACCCATACCAAATCCACAGAAGCCGGATGTCATAACGGCTGCGTCGTAGTTCTTTCCGAGAAGGTTGAATACTACGAAGTAAGCGAAGATTGCCATGAGAACTGTCTGTGCCGCAAGCATTACGATCATCGGAAGTGCAAGCTCTGCAAGCTGCCATAACTTTAATCCCATCATTGCGAGACCAAGGAATAAGGAAAGAGAGAAGCTTCCGATCGTGCTGATCTCTTCCATCGGCATATCTTTGTGGGTTGCGTCAACAATGTTACGGATGATAGCAGCAACAACCATTGCTCCGATGTAGCTCGGGAATGTCATTAACTTGTTAAGGAATAAAGAAACGATCGTGCCGGCACCGATTGCGATTGCAAGGTATAATGCGCCGTCCAGGAATCTTCTGGAATCGATCGCGCCGGTAACTTCGTTCTTATCAACTTTAACCTCATCACTGCCGGTAGCAGTCTCTGTGGACTTTAAGTTCAGGGAATGGATACGACGGTAAGCGAGCGGTCCGCCGATCATACAGCCGGCAACAAGACCGAAGGTTGCGGATGCGATCGCAACCGCGTTAGCGCCTGCAACACCAGCTTCCTCAAGAACCGGTCCGAATGCACCTGCGGTACCATGTCCGCCGACCATCGGGATGGAACCAACCGCAAGACCAAGTCTCGGGTCGAGATGGAAAGCACCGGCAAGTACAGCGCCAAGGCCATTCTGAAGAGCAACCATGATAATGGAAACTAACAGGAATAAGAGTACCTGAACGCCGCCCTTCTTTAAGAGACGGAAACATGCGGTGTAACCAACGCTACAGAAGAATACAGTCATGAAGAAGGACTGTAAAGTGTTGTCGAAAGAGATTTCGAGGATTCCTGCGGATCTTAAAATCAGGTGAACAACTGCGTAAACAACGCCGCCGACAACCGGCTCAGGAATACAGTATTTTGTTAAGAATGGGATCTTGCTTACAAGGAAACGTCCAAGAAGCAGAACGAGAGCAGCAACTGCGACTGCCTGATACATGTTAAGTTCAATTTGTAACATAGTTTTTTATACCTCCATACCTTTTATGGTCAGAGTATAAGAATGTTCCTTCAAAAAAAATCATAAAGTTACAAAAAGTTACAAAAATTACTTAACAAAAAATTGTAAATTCTTAACAAGATTTCTACATGTAATAGTTGAAAACATGTGAAAAGTTCTGAACCCACAAAAAATACGCCGAAAAAAGATATTCCGGCGTATAGAAATTAATATGTTTTAGCGCTCTGCTTCCAGCATCAGTCCGTCAATAAACTTTTTGATGCTGACCTTCCCTCCTGAGGAGCGCTTTCCTCTGAGATAGTCCATCTCCGCCTTCACATCCTCAAAGGAGAACAGGGTTCCGGAGTACAGGGTGTAGGTCTCGTTCATAAAATCCTCGATTCCCATATGGGCGATATTGGACATTCCGGCTGCGATGGTACGGCGGATCCGCTGCTCCATATTTTTCGGGGAATCACTGACCGCCTCGCACATCTGCGACACACTTAAATTGGATACAGGAATATGATTCTCGTGAAGATATTCGCAGATCTTTATGATATCCGGGCATCCTTTTTCTCCGGACATGCCGACGCGGTTTAAGATGTATTTTAACTTTCTGCCGTAATCATCTGATTCCGGTTTCGTTCCCTTTGGCATATTGTCGATCTCGTTCATGAACATCCGGCGGATATTCGCCAGAGTGTGTTCATTTGTGATCTGCTGTTCCACATTTTTTAATACGGAACGGACCTCGATCAGATTGATCGGCTTGCTGATAAAGAAGTCGATCCCGGCGCTGTAGGCCTTGCTGATCAGCTCCTTAGCGGACACCTGAGAGATCATAATACATTTGATCGTGGTGTTCACGGTACGCAGCTCTTTTACAAATTCAACGCCGTCCTTTACCGGCATGAAAAAGTCGACGAGGACAACATCAGGCTTTGACCGCAGAACGTCGGCAAGGTTTGCCGGCTCTCCGCCGCAGTCGCCGCAGATTTCTCCGAGTCCCTGTGCCTCGATGATGTCTTCTAAAATGTTGATGACGGACAGGTCGTCTTCTACGATATAGATCCTCATAATTCTTCCTCCACAAGGGACGCAGCCGGAATCATAACAGTAAAGGCAGTTCCGCTGCCTTGCTCCGATCTCACTTCGATGCTTCCCTTAAACTGTTCTTCCACGGTCATTTTTACCCCATAAAGACCGACACCGCGGAAGATATTTCCGGTTTTATGGTCAAATTTCGTTGAATATCCCATTTTAAAAATATTCGGCAGATGGCGGGAGGAAATTCCGGGTCCGTCATCTGTGACACAGAAGATGTAGTTCCCGTCACGAAGGTGCTCTTCGATGCAGATCGTGCCGATCTTCCGGTCGGATTCGATGGCCTCAATGGCATTGTTGACAAGATTTTTCAACACGGCCATGAGTTCGTAATGCTCCTCGGTCATAAAGTTGTCCGAGCATCGGAACTCCAGCTGGATATGGACATTTTTCGCCTCCAGCATATGGTAAGTGGTGTCTTCGAGGATCTTTAAGATATCCTGAAAGCTCATCCGCTTCTCATCGTACTCCTCGGAAATCTCCTCCTCAATTCCCTGAATGATCCGGATATAGTCTTTCTTGATCTCGTGGACATCCCGCGCGATGGAGAGTGACATGTGCTTCATATCATCCGGCACGTCCATCTCGTTTAACTTCTCGTAGAGCTTATAGGCGTTCGCCATGACGGATTCGATCTCCTCGGAATTCTTCCGCATGAAGTAGATCTCATTCTTTAAGCCTGTAGTCATTAAGAACAGGCGGCGGTAACGGTTCTCGTGCTCTTCGTTTTTTAAAAGAGTCCGGTAGTGACTTTCCGCCATTAAGATCAGGCTTGTGAGGAAAGTCCGGAACAGGGCGATCAGGAGAAGGTATCCGGCCTTTTCTGGTGTCATAGTGTGGAGTGAGCTCTCTGAGATACAGAGTTCCACCAGATTCGATCCAAAATCTGCAAAAAAGACCGCCGGAAATAACCGGCTGAAGGACACGGTATGTTTTCCAGGGATCATGGCGTTAAAGATGATCCCGTAGCAGAAATAGAAGACCGCGTTTGGAAATAAATTTTCCGCGGATGTTATGAGATCAGCACCGCCGTTTACCGCTGCAATCAGTCGGAACAGAAAAACGATCACTGCAGTTACCGAACAGGTCATCGTCGTGGAAAGATTTTTTCCCAGCGTCATTAAGAGGACTGGGAGCACGATAACGGAAGAGGAAATACGGAAATTATATACAAAAAGATTCCAATAGAGCTGGGATACGAGGGCGACGATCGCTCCGATCAGAACCATGCGTTTCAGATCCCTGATGCTCTTATTTTCATTTATCATTCGGTATCCCCCTCTGTGGCTGTTCGATAAAAATCAATAATATAATGATACGTTATTGTTAAAAAAAAGTCAACGGAGCGAGGGTTAAGATATTTTTGTAAGAAGGCTCAAAATTGTGAGAAAAATAGGGCGAAACTTTATTTTTTGTATTGTAAGATTTTCGGTCTTCGATTATAATATAGTCATAGGGGACAGACACCGTAAAGGGTTTTCGGTGCTGTAAAAAACGAAAAATTGAGGAGGATACTGACATGAAACCATACCGCGAAATGTCAAAGGAAGAACTTGCATCTTTAAAGGAGCAGCTTGAGGCTGTGTACAAAGAGTATCAGGGAAAAAATTTAAGCCTGAATATGGCACGTGGCAAGCCATGTAAGGAGCAGCTCGACCTTTCCCTTCCGATGATGGATGTCTTAAACAGCTCCAGTGACTATATCTCCGCTGATGGCGATGTAAGAAACTATGGAATCCTGACCGGTATTCAGGAAGCAAAAGAGCTGATGGGAGCTATGATGGATGCTCCGGCTGAAAATATCGTTATGTACGGAAATGCCAGCCTGACATTGATGTTTGATACGGTAAGCCGTGCCTGGACACATGGTGTTTGCGGAAGTACTCCGTGGTGCAAACTCGACAAAGTAAAATTCCTCTGCCCGGTTCCGGGATATGACAGACACTTTGCGATCACCCAGTACTTTGGTATCGAGATGATCAATATTCCGATGACAGCCGATGGTCCGGATATGGATCTTGTTGAAAAATATGTAAATAACGATGAGACCGTAAAAGGCATCTGGTGCGTTCCGCTTTATTCGAACCCGTCTGGACAGTCCTATTCCGACGAAACAGTAAAGAGATTCGCAAACTTAAAGCCGGCAGCAAAAGACTTCAGAATCATCTGGGATAACGCTTACTGCGTACATCATTTACACCCGGATCATCCGGATCATATCCTTGATATCCTTTCTGAGTGCGCGAAGGCCGGAAATCCGGATATGGTATATAAGATCGGTTCCACAGCGAAGATCACATTCCCGGGATCCGCTATCTCCGCGATCGCTACATCCAAGGCGAATATCGAAGATATGAAGAAACAGATGAACGTACAGTTTATCAGCCATGATAAGATCAACCAGCTCCGTCATGTGCGCTTCTTCAAGAATCTTGATGGAATCAAGGCTCAGATGGCAAAACATGCTGCGATCCTCTGCCCGAAATTCGAGGCGGTTGACGAGATCTTAAATAAAGAGCTTGGCGGACTTGAGATTGGTAAGTGGACAAAACCGAACGGAGGATATTTCGTTTCTTTCGATTCTCTTGATGGATGCGCGAAGGCGATCGTTGCCAAGTGTAAGGATGCCGGTGTTGTCATGACAGGCGCAGGTGCAACCTACCCATACGGCAAGGATCCGCATGACTCCAATATCCGTATTGCTCCGTCCTTCCCGACACTGGAAGATTTAAAGCTTGCGGCTGAGATTTTCTGCGTATGCGTAAAACTTGTAAGTATCGACAAGCTCCTTGCTGAATAAGGCGGGAAAAACGGCAGACAGGCTGCCGGAGAAATAAAAACTGAAATGATCGTAAAAAAGAGGGACTGACAGCCGAATTACCGGCTGTCAGTCCTTTACTTTTTTGCGTTGGTATACTAAAATGAAAAAGACTATCGAAAACGGTAGGGGAATCCTTGAAAAAATACCGGAAAAACGTTTTGACAGCGTGCTTCTGGAAAAGGACGGAAATGTTTATGAAAGAAAAAATTGAGAAACTGAAAAGCAGCCAGGGGAATGGGGAATCCAAGGAGATACAGGAACCGGCGAATGGAACAGGAACAGCAAAGAAAAAGTCCGGTCTGGCCCGCGAGGGGATCGCTTACCTGATCTTCGGTGTTCTGACAACAGTGATCGACTATGTGATCTCAAATCTTCTATATTATATATGGAAGATGGATCCGGTTCCTGCTCAGACCATTGCGTGGGTGGCTGCGGTGCTGTTCGCTTTTGTGACGAATAAGTGGTGGGTATTTGAGAGCCATACGCTGAATCCGGGGAAGGTATGGAGAGAATTTGTTTCATTTGTTCTCTGCCGGGTAGCGACCTTCCTGTTTAACCTCGCGGCATTGTTTGTTATGGTGGACCTCATGAAGATGGAGTTCTTTCTCTGCAAGCTTCTGATCTCAGTCGTGGTCGTGATATTGAATTATGTGTTCAGCAAGATCCTGATTTTTACGAATGACAAAAAGAAATGACCGGATCAGATCTTGAAGTGCGAAATACCTTTTGCGTAGACGGAGGAGTTTTACGGTATGACAGAAATAAAAGAAATTGATGACACAGTCCGGGAAGAAATACCAGAAAGAATCCCGGAAACGTGTAAGAAAAAACGACGAACGGTGCCTGTGCTAAAGCCGAGAGACGGTCTTATGATCGCGTTTTTTGTCCCGGTGCTCGTTATGATCTGCATATTTGCCCAGAGAGGGATCTTCCCGTTCGGCGAGAGGTGCTTTCTTAGGACGGACATGTATCATCAGTACGCCCCGTTCTTCTCGGAGTTCCAGTATAAGCTGCGGACCGGTGGAAGCCTTCTGTACAGCTGGGATGTGGGAATGGGTGTTAATTTTGCGGCTCTTTACGCATATTATCTCGCAAGCCCTTTAAACTGGCTGATCCTGCTCTGCCCGAAAAAATTGATCATCGAATTCATGACAATCATGATCGTCATAAAGATCGGACTTTCGGGACTCAGCTTTGCCTGGTATTTAAAACAGCACAGTAAAAACTGTATTCTGGGTGTCGGATTTTTCGGGATTTTTTATGCGTTGTCCGGATATATGGCGGCGTACAGCTGGAATATCATGTGGCTGGACTGCATTCTCCTCTTCCCGTTGATCGTTTACGGACTGGAGCGTCTTGTGAGGGAACAGAAGGGAATGCTCTACTGCGTGACCCTTGGGCTTTCCATTTTGTCCAACTACTATATTTCCATCATGACCTGCCTGTTTCTGGTGCTTTATTTCATCGCACTTCTTATTTTGGAAGAACCGGGACCGGTAAGAAAATACGTTGAGAGCTGCGTGAGATTTGGAATCTACTCCCTGCTTTCCGGCGGACTCGCGGCGGGAGTTCTGCTGCCGGAGATCTGTGCGCTCCAGAGCACGGCATCCGGCAACTTTGATTTCCCAAAGGCGTGGACTTCCTATTTCCCGATCTTCGACATGATCGCCCGCCATATCGGAAATGTGGAGACGGAGATCGGTCTGGACCACTGGCCGAATATTTACTGCGGCGTCGCGGTATTTCTCTTCTTTTTGCTATATCTGGCATGTAAGAAGATCTCTGTGAAAGAAAAGGCTGTGTACTGCGGACTGCTGCTGCTCTTTTTTGCAAGCTTTTCCATGAATGTGCTGAATTTTATCTGGCATGGATTCCACTATCCGAACAGCCTTCCATGCCGACAGTCCTTCATCTATATCTTCCTGATGCTGTTTATCTGCTTCCGGGCTTATGCGCATCTGGATGAGACACCGAAAAAGTATGTTGCTATCGCGTTCTGGGGAAGCATCTGCTTTGTACTTCTGGCAGAAAAGCTGGTGACACAGGAACATTTCCACTTTATTGTCTACTATGTGGCGATCATCTTCCTTGCGGCTTACGCGGGACTGATCTACATTTATAAAGGAGGAAGGCGAGCCTTAGCCGGATTTCTGGCGCTGGCGCTGGTCTCCATGGAGGCAGCCATCAATACAACCGTGACGAGTGTCACGACCACAAGCCGTGAATCCTATACTGCGGATAACGAGGAGGTCCGGATCTTGAAGGATTCTCTGGAACCGGCATCGGATTTCTACCGGGTGGAGAAAAAGACGAGAAAGACGAAAAACGACGGCGCATGGATGAATTTCCCGTCGGTATCCCTGTTCTCCTCAACGGCAAACGCCGATCTTTCGAAGGTCTTTAAGAAGCTTGGATGCGAGTCCTCCACGAACGCCTACAGCATCACGGGCAGCACACCGCTTGTGGACAGCATCTTTTCCGTAAAATATGCGCTCTATTCCGATGCAGTGTCCAACACGGAGCTTATGATGTATTTGAGGGAGAGCGGCGGGACATATCTCTATGAGAACCTGTATACACTGCCGCTGGGCTTTGTTCTTCCTTTGGATATTGAGGAGAACTGGCAGTATGAGATGGATAATCCCGCGGAAGTACAGAATGATCTGTGTCTGGTCACAGGGGCAGACGAAGTTCTTGTAGATACAGGCGGAACAGTGAATAAAAATACGTTCACCTTTACACCGGATATGACCGGGGAATACTATGTGTTCGTTCTGAATAAGAAAGTGAAGAACGTGAAAGCGAATCTGCCGTCGGGTTCAAAGTCATTTGGCAATGTAGACCGCGGATATCTTCTGGAACTTGGAACCCTGTCTCCGGGATATGAAGTGAAGCTCACGGCGGATGAGGCGGGTGAGCAGCTGAATGCCATTGCCTACCGGTTCTCCGAGGATGCCATGATTCAGGTTTATGACCGTCTGAACCGAATGCCGATGCATCTGACGAGCTGGAAGGACACGAAACTTTCCGGAACTGTAACTGCTGACCGGGCTGGAACGCTCTTCACATCGATCCCCTTCGAGAAGGGCTGGACTGTGAAGGTAGACGGGCAGAAGGTGGAGACGAGGAAAGCGTTCGGCGCATTCCTTGCCATCGATGTGGGCTCAGGGGACCATGTGATCGATTTTTCTTATTTCCCGGAGGGATTAAAGCCTGGCGTCCTGATCACAGGCGGATCGATCGTGATCCTGATCTTTTTATGGTTTTTGCGCAGAGAGATGGAGAGGCGGAGAGATCGAGCACGGATGCTCAGGATCCGGAGAATGCAGCGTGAATCAGAAGAAGAACGTGCGGATGAAGATGAATTTGAAGAGATTCCGGAGATCGATGAAGAACCGGAAGAGAGTTCAGATGAAATGGAGGTACCGGATTCCGAAATTCCCGACATGCCGGAACCGGAGAAACATATAGATCATAAAAAACAGACAACGGAGGAACAGACATGAAACTTTGGGGCGGAAGATTTACGAAGGAAGAGAACCAGTTAGTACACAATTTTAATGAATCCATCTCCTTCGATCAGAAATTTTACAGACAGGATATCGCAGGCAGCATCGCCCATGTGACGATGCTCGCGAAACAGGGGATCCTCACAGAGGAAGACCGTGACGCGATCATTGCCGGCTTAAAGAGTATTCGTGAAGATATCGACAACGGAACCTTAAAGATCACAACGGAATCCGAGGATATCCATTCCTTCGTTGAGGCGAACCTGATCGAACGGATCGGAGATGCCGGAAAGAGACTCCACACCGGGCGAAGCAGAAATGATCAGGTCGCTCTCGATATGAAGCTCTACACAAGAGATGAGATCGATGAGACAGATGCCCTGTTAAAGGGACTTCTGGAAGTTCTCTTAAAGCTTATGGAGGACAATCTCCACACCTACATGCCGGGATTTACCCATCTTCAGAAAGCACAGCCGGTAACTCTGGCTCACCATGTAGGCGCTTACTATGAGATGTTCCGCCGTGACAGGGGACGTCTTGCAGATATCAGAAAGCGTATGAATTACTGCCCGTTAGGATCCGGTGCCCTTGCAGGAACCACGTACCCGTTAGACCGCGAGTACACAGCAGAGCTTTTAGACTTTGACGGACCGACCTTAAACAGCATGGATTCCGTATCCGACCGGGATTATCTCATTGAGCTTCTGGCAGCACTCTCCACGATCGCCATGCATTTGAGCCGTTTCTCCGAGGAGATCATCATCTGGAACAGCAACGAGTACCGTTTTGTTGAGATGGATGATTCTTACAGCACCGGAAGCAGCATTATGCCGCAGAAAAAGAATCCGGATATCGCGGAGCTGATCCGCGGAAAGACCGGCCGTGTCTATGGTGCCCTGATGTCCATGCTGACAGTCATGAAGGGAATCCCGCTGGCATACGATAAGGACCTTCAGGAAGACAAAGAGCTGACCTTTGATGCCATCGACACCGTAAAAGGCTGCCTTTTACTCTTCACAGGCATGGTATCTACGATGACATTCCGCAAAGATGTGATGGAAGCCAGCGCAAAGAACGGCTTTACGAATGCCACAGATGCTGCGGACTACCTTGTAAACCACGGCGTTCCGTTCCGTGATGCCCACGGGATCATCGGACAGCTGGTACTTCTCTGCATCAACGAGAACAAGGCATTAGATGATCTGACTCTGGAACAGTTCAAGTCCATCAGTCCGGTATTCGAGGAAGATATTTACGATGCGATCTCCATGAAGACATGCGTGGAGAAACGTGTGACCATCGGTGCTCCGGGTGCGGAGGCGATGAAGAAAGTCATTGAGGTTTATAAGAAAGAACTGAACGCTTAAAGTTGACATTGCAGAAAAAGGCTTTCGGACCACTGAAAAATGTTTACATTTTCTCAGTGGTTTGAGAGCCTTTTTCTATAAGGGCGACGCCCGACGCTTCTTGTCGGATGCGCAGCATCCGGCAAGAAGAGAACAATGTCAACAAATCAGAATAACGAACACAGCCGCCAAGGACGATACCCCAAATATCGTTCCAAGGCGGCTGTGCGTTTAAAATATCGCGTTATAATATAATGAGAAGAAAGTTTCGGGAAGAGTTGGTGCGGCTCTTCCTTCCATTCGTGTATTATAGCATGGTTTGTCTGGAAAGTAAAATGGTTATGAGTAAATAAAAAGTGACAAATTATAATATTAAATATTAATAAAACTTAATATTTTGGAACGTCCAGGCATATAGGGCGCAAAATACCGTTTGTGCCCAAAATCGTAAGATGGTTTGATAGAATTGTAAAAGCGTCCCTGTTTTGATATAATAAATATAAATATTAACATTTTGGAACGAAACAGCATGAAATGAAGATGCTCACGCAAAAAAGATATCGAACATGTTGGTGTTGCGGCACAGAAAGGAGAATAGAACATGACGTTTCTTGAAATTGAAGCGTTTTTGAAGATCGCCCAGTGCGGAAGCTTTTCTGCGGCGGCAGAAAAATTATATATCACACAGCCGGCTCTCGGCCGTCGGATCCGCGCACTGGAGGAAGAACTGGGCTATTCCCTGTTTATCCGGAATAAAGGAGTCCGTCATGTGGAGCTGACAAGACAGGGGAGAGCCTTTGTTGGAATTGCACACCGCTGGCAGGCACTTTGGAATGAGACTCAGGAGGAAGCATTGCTGAGCAATGAGAAGAGTTTTTATGTGGCCAGTGTCGGAAGCCTCCTTGCATTCATGCTGCCAACGGTGTTTCAGGAATTTATAAGGAATACGCCGGAATGCAGCCTCCATGTGACGACACTTCATTCGAGTGAAGCTTACAGCTATGTAAACAACAAGACGGTAGACATCGCCTTTATCACGGATCCGATGTATTCGTCACAGGTAAAGACGGAGGTATTATTTAAGGAAAAACTGTGCCTGATAGTGGGAAAAGATCTGAATCTTCCCCACAACATCAAAGTCTCAGAGCTGGATCCGCGCCGGGAGATCCGGACGCAGTGGGATCAGAATTTTGACACCTGGCATAACTATTATTTCAACAGCGCGGCAGTTCCACAGGTTTATCTGGATGAGATGGGATTTTTACAGTATTTCACCCAGAACGGTGATAACTGGGCGTTTCTTCCGATCTCTGTCGCAAAAAGCATCTTAAAGACGACGCCGGTATCGATCCATGAACTCGATGTGGAGCCGCCAAGCAGAACGCTCTACTATCTGTACCGGACGGAGGACCAGTCCCCATATCAGAAGCCTCTTCTGGAAATATGCAGACGGAAGCTTGCAAATGAAAAGGGGATCACATTGATGGATCCGATCCTGAATGCATGATCATATTATACAACAACAGGGGCTGCCATTGACAGCCCCTGTTGTGCATTTTATTTATGATCAGCGTTTGTTGCTTGCTCTCCAGATATGCATCTTCTCAGCCTCTGCGATCAGCTGGTCGCGGAACTGCGGGTGAGCTACGGAGATGATCGCTTCGGTCTTCTGCCATGTGGAGAGACCTTTTAAGTTTACTTTACCGTACTCGGTAACGAGCCAGTGAATGTTCGCACGGGTATCGGTTACGATGGAGCCTGGAGCCAGTGTCGGAACGATTCTGGACTCTAAGGTACCGTCCTTCTTCTTGAAAGTGGAAGAGCAGCAGATGAAGCTCTTTCCACCTCTGGAAAGGTAAGCTCCCAGAACGAAGTCAAGCTGTCCGCCGGCTCCACTGATGTGCTTGATTCCTGCGGACTCAGCGTTTACCTGGCCAAAGAGGTCGAGGTCAACCGCGTTGTTGATGGACATGAAGTTGTCAAGAGCAGCGATCGTGCGGACATCGTTTGTGTAGTTTACCGGTGCGGACATGCACTCCGGGTTCTTATTTAAGTAGTCGTATAATTTCTTTGTACCTGCGCCGAAAGCGTATACCTGACGGCCTTTGTCAATATTCTTTCTTGCGCCAGTGATCTTCCCGGCCTTTGCGATATCAACGAAAGCGTCGACGTACATCTCTGTGTGAACCCCGAGGTCTTTTAGGTCGGACTGTGCAATCAGGGCACCGACTGCGTTCGGCATTCCGCCGATACCAAGCTGTAAGCATGCGCCGTCCGGGATCTCTTCGAGGATCAGCTTTGCGACGGCCTGGTCAACATCTGTTGCAGCAGCTCCGCCGCCCATCTCAGCGATCGCCGGGTTGTCACCTTCAACGATCATGTCAACGTGGGAAATATGAACGCCCTCTTCGGTGCCGCCGAAGCATACCGGCATATTCTCGTTCACTTCCACGATAACGACCTTGGAAGTCTCGCATACAGCCGCCATGTGGGAAGCGTTCGGTCCGAAGTTGAAGAAACCGTGCTCGTCCATCGGGGAAACCTGAAATACAGCTACGTCCGGCTTATTCTGGGATTCTCTGTAATATCTTGGAAGCTCAGAGTAACGGATCGGAGCATAGTAGCTGAAGCCCTGTGCAATCGCTTTTCTTTCGATACCGCCCATATGCCAGGAGTTCCAGGTCATATGCTCTGCCGGATTCTCGATCTTGAAGATCTCCGGCACCCACATTAAGATACCGCCGCGGAAGTTTACATCTGTTAATTCCGGGAGTCTTTTCGCGATTGCTTTGTCGACAGCAACCGGTGTCGCTGTTGTCCAGCCATAATCGACCCAGTCACCGGATTTGATTACGGAAGCTGCCTTCTCTGCGGAAACCAGCTTTTCCTGATACATCTGTTTGAAATCCATTTCAATACCCTCTCTTTGTAACCATAAAAATATAGTAGCAATATATCGCGCGAGTTTTCTGTTTTCATTGACACGAAAGCAGGAAGCACAGGGCGCTCGCCCTATGCCGGCACATATGGAAAGGCTTATGCAAACGGATCCGCAGCACTTGTTTCCATATAGACCGCCGCACGGACAAACTATGAGATTATTTTAACATTTTCCGGGTGTAAGGTCAATAATTCCGGGAAAAAGCTTCGTAAATGTTCGCCAAACATGACGAAGCGCCAAACCACCGCATCAAAGCAAAAAAGTAACTTTTGTACGAAAGGATAAGGAAACTTTCTAATTTGTTTAGAAAAAATATATAAAAAGCTTGTCATAATTATTTGACACAAAAACGGTTTGGTGATATTATTAGTTATACATAATATACTGCCTTGCTTGTGGAAAAAATATGGTGTAGAGCATGGCAGCGGTATAATGAGGAGGAAAAGAAAATGGCAAAGAAAATTGTACTGGCAGGTGCATGCCGTACCGCAATCGGAACAATGGGTGGCGAATTAAGCACAGTTCCGGCTCCGGAACTTGGCGCGATCGTAATCAAAGAGGCTTTAAAGAGAGCAGGTGTAGCTCCGGAAGCTGTTGATCAGGTTTACATGGGCTGTGTAATCCAGGCAGGTCAGGGACAGAACGTAGCTCGTCAGGCTACATTAAAAGCTGGTCTCCCGATCGAGGTTCCGGCTGTAACGATCAACGTAGTATGCGGTTCCGGTCTTGAGGCTGTTAACATGGCAGCTGAGATGATCCTTTCCGGTGACGCTGATATCGTTGTTGCAGGCGGCATGGAGAACATGTCCATGGCTCCGTATGCTATGATGAAAGGCCGTTACGGATACCGTATGGGCAATGCTACCTTAGTTGATACAATGGTTAACGATGCTCTCTGGGATGCATTCAACAACTACCACATGGGTATCACAGCTGAGAACATCTGCGATCAGTGGGGTCTTACAAGAGAAGAACTGGACAAGTTCGCTGCAGTAAGCCAGCAGAAGGCAGAGGCTGCTCAGAAGTCCGGCGCATTCAAGGACGAGATCGTTCCGGTAGAAGTTAAGAAGAAAAAAGAGACAGTTATCGTAGATACAGATGAAGGCCCGCGTCACGGAACAACGGTTGAGACACTCGGCAAGTTAAAACCGGCATTCAAGAAAGACGGCGGCTTAGTTACAGCTGGTAACTCTTCAGGAATCAACGACGGTGCAGCAGCAGTTGTTGTTATGAGCGAAGAGAAAGCTAAAGAGCTCGGTGTTAAGCCGATGGCTACATGGGTTGCCGGTGCTCTCGGCGGCGTAGATCCGAAGATCATGGGTATCGGACCGGTTGCAGCTACAAGAAAAGTTCTTAAGAGAACAGGCATGGAGATTAAAGACTTCGATATCATCGAGGCTAACGAGGCATTCGCTGCACAGTCTGTAGCAGTAGGTAAAGAGCTTGGCTTTGACCTTAATAAGTTAAACCCGAACGGCGGCGCGATCGCTCTCGGACACCCGGTAGGAGCTTCCGGATGCCGTATCCTTGTTACACTTCTTCATGAGATGGAGAAAGCAGATGCTAAGAAGGGTCTTGCAACTCTTTGCATCGGCGGCGGAATGGGATGCGCTACGATCGTAGAGAGAGACTAATATAGTCTGGGACATAGGCAAAATCTGAGGAGAACGATGATATGGGTTTTGTAAAATATGATCAGGACGGTTTTGTTGGTGTTATCACCATCAACCGTCCGGAAGCATTAAATGCTTTAAATACAGAGGTTATCCAGGATCTTGATGCTGTTCTTGACAGCATCGATCTTGGTACAACAAGAGTGCTGGTTGTGACCGGCGCAGGTGAGAAATCCTTTGTTGCCGGTGCGGACATTGCTGCAATGAGCACAATGACTGTACAGGAGGCACGTGAATTCAGTAAAGCAGGAAACGATGTTTTCCGTAAGCTGGAGACACTTCCAATCCCGTCGATCGCTGCTGTCAACGGCTTTGCACTTGGCGGTGGAAATGAGCTTGCAATGAGCTGCGATATCCGTTACTGCTCCGAAAACGCTATATTCGGACAGCCGGAGGTTGGTCTTGGTATTACTCCGGGATTCGGCGGAACCCAGCGTCTCGCAAGACTGATCGGAACCGGAAAGGCAAAGGAAATGGTATATGCCGCTGTCAATATCAAAGCGGACGAGGCATACCGGATCGGTCTTGTAAACGGTGTATGTGCGAAGGAAGAGCTTATGCCGACAGTTATGAAGCTGGCAAAGAAGATCGCCTCCAACGCACCGATTGCTGTCAGAAATTCCAAGGAGTCCCTGACAGACGGTTACCTTTCCGACCTTGACCACGCAATCTCTATCGAAGAGAAATATTTCTCCGAGTGCTTTGAGACTGAGGATCAGAAGGAAGGAATGAAGGCGTTCCTCGAGAAGAGAAAAGTGGACGGCTTCAAAAATCGATAAGATTACATAACATTGTTGCATATATAAGGAGATAAAATCATGAAAGTTGGTATTATCGGCGCAGGAACCATGGGTTCCGGTATTGCACAGACATTCGCACAGACAGAAGGCTATGAGGTAATGCTCTGCGACATCAATGAAACATTTGCAGCGAACGGAAAGAAGAAAATTGCCGCTGGATTCGAGAAGAGAATCGCAAAAGGCAAAATGACTCAGGAAGAGGCTGACAAGATCCTTAACAAGATCACAACTGGTGTGAAAGATATCTGCGGTGACTGTGACCTCGTTGTAGAGGCTGCGATCGAGAACATGGAGATCAAAAAGCAGACATTTAAAGAGCTCGATGCGATCTGTAAACCGAGCTGTATCTTTGCAACAAACACTTCCTCTCTTTCCATTACAGAGATCGGCAGCGCTGTTGAGAGACATGTAATCGGTATGCATTTCTTCAACCCGGCACCGGTTATGAAGCTGGTTGAGGTTATCGCTGGCTTAAACACAAAGCCGGAAGACGTTGAAGCTGTTAAGAAGATCTCTGAAGAGATCGGCAAGACTCCGGTACAGGTAGAAGAGGCTGCTGGTTTCGTTGTAAACAGAATTCTTATTCCGATGGTCAACGAAGCAGTCGGCATTTACGCTGATGGCGTTGCTTCCGTAGAGGGTATCGATACTGCCATGAAGCTTGGCGCTAACCATCCGATGGGACCGTTAGCTCTCGGTGATCTGATCGGTCTTGATGTTGTTCTTGCAATCATGAACGTTCTTGAGACAGAGACAGGCGATCCGAAGTATCGTCCGCATCCGCTTCTTAAGAAGATGGTTCGCGGCGGCCTTCTTGGAAGAAAGACCGGCAAGGGCTTCTACGATTACACGAAATAATCCGGAGATAGTTACCGGTATGGGAAATGCCTGACGGGGATCTGATCCCGTCAGGCAGATAACCCGATAGCGTTTGCTTTTTCCACTAAATATCAGCGAAAGCAGATTTATGAGGTAAAGAAAACGCTAAATTTATTTTTTAACCAAGATTGTGTTTTTTTTCACAATCAGAATTCCGGGCACATATGTTGGGTTATATGCCGGGAGTTTTGAACCTGCAAAATGCGGGATCGGATAAATGCGGGCTGTCCCCCGTTTGTCCAATGGATAGGTACATCGGAGAAATGAAGCATCCACATTTCTCCATGTTATACATGATACAATTCACAAGGAGGAACTAAAAACATGGATTTTACATTAGGTAAAGAGCATGAGATGGCGAGAACACTGTTCCATGATTTCGCCGAGAAGGAAGTCAAACCCCTTGCTCAGGAGGTTGACGAGGAAGAGAGATTCCCGGTAGAAACCGTAGAGAAGATGGCTAAAAACGGTTTCCTTGGTATTCCGGTACCGAAGGAGTATGGTGGACAGGGCTGTGATCCGCTTACTTACGCTATGTGCGTTGAGGAGCTTTCCAAAGTTTGCGGTACTACAGGCGTTATCGTTTCCGCTCATACATCCCTTTGCATGGATCCGATCCAGACATTCGGTACAGAAGAGCAGAAGCAGAAATTCCTTGTTCCGCTTGCTAAGGGCGAGAAGTTAGGTGCATTCGGTTTAACTGAGCCGGGCGCTGGTACAGACGCTCAGGGTCAGCAGACAAAAGCTGTTTTAGACGGCGACGAGTGGGTATTAAACGGTTCCAAGTGCTTTATCACGAACGGTAAGTATGCTGATACATACATCGTTATCGCTGTTACAGGCACTGTTGAGAAACGTGGCAAAATGCAGAAAGAGATCTCCGCGTTTATCGTAGAGAAAGGAACACCGGGCTTCACTTTTGGTACAAAAGAGAAGAAGATGGGTATCCGCGGATCTGCAACATATGAACTTATTTTCACAGACTGCCGCATCCCGAAGGACAACCTTTTAGGTAAGAAGGGTGAGGGCTTCAAGATCGCTATGCATACACTTGACGGTGGACGTATCGGTATCGCTGCTCAGGCTCTTGGTCTTGCAGAGGGCGCTCTTGACAGAACAATCGCTTACGTAAAAGAGAGAAAGCAGTTTGGCCGCACAATCGGTCAGTTCCAGAACACACAGTTCCAGCTTGCTGATATGGCAACAAAGGTAAAAGCTGCTCAGATGATGGTTTACCGTGCAGCAATGGCTAAGGCTACTCAGAAGACATACTCTGTAGAAGCAGCTATGGCTAAACTGTATGCAGCAGAGGTTGCTATGGAAGTAACAACAAAGGCTGTTCAGCTCCATGGTGGTTATGGTTACATCAGAGAGTACGACGTAGAGCGTATGATGCGTGATGCTAAGATCACCGAGATCTACGAAGGAACAAGTGAAGTTCAGAGAATGGTTATCTCCGGCGCACTGTTAAAGTAATTTAACAGCTGGAAAATCATAACTAAAAACGAAAATAAGGAGTGAAATACAGTGAAAATCGTTGTTTGTGTAAAACAGGTGCCGGATACTAAGGGCGGCGTAAAGTTCAAACCGGATGGAACACTTGACAGAGCAGCTATGCTCACAATCATGAACCCGGATGATAAAGCTGGTCTGGAGGCAGCTCTTCGCTTAAAAGATCAGTATGGTGCAGAAGTTACAGTAGTTACAATGGGTCTTCCGAAGGCTGAGGAAGTTCTTCGTGAGGCTATGGCTATGGGCGCTGACAACGGTATCCTTGTTACAGACCGTGTTCTCGGCGGTGCTGATACATGGGCTACTTCCCAGACAATCGCAGGCGCATTAAGAAACCTTGATTACGATCTTATCATCACAGGCCGTCAGGCTATCGATGGTGATACTGCTCAGGTAGGTCCGCAGATTTCCGAGCATCTTGGTCTTCCGGTAATCAGCTATGCTGAGGGCATCGAGATCGACGGTGATTCTGTAATCGTTAAACGTCAGTTTGATGATAGATACATGATGTTAAAGGCTAAAATGCCGTGCTTAATTACAGCACTTTCTGAATTAAATGAGCCGCGTTACATGACTCCGGGCGGAATCTTCGATGCATACAAGAAGGATATCACCGTTTGGGGCAGAAAGGATCTGAAGGATGTTCTTGATTCCAACCTTGGTCTTAAGGGATCCCCGACTCAGATCGCTAAGGCTTCTGACAAGGTAAGAAAGGGTGCAGGCGTTAAGGAGACAAACCTTGACCCGTCCGCAGCTGCAAATTACATTGTTGAGAAACTTACTGAGAAACATGTACTTTAATTTAATAAAAGAAAAGTGTGGTGAAAAGTGATGAATTTAGCAGAATATAAGGGTGTATATGTCTTTGCACAGCAGGTAGACAATCAGATCAGCAGCATCGCTCTGGAGCTGATCGGAAAAGGTAAAGACCTGGCAAAGGATTTAGGAACAACTGTAACAGCAGTTTTAGTTGGTTCCAACGTAAAAGGTCTTGCAGACGAGCTCGGCGAGTACGGTGCAGACAAAGTTATCGTTGTTGACGATCCGGAATTAAAGGATTACAGAACTGAGCCGTATACTCATGCGATCACTTCCGTTATCAACGAGTTCAAACCGGACATCTTCTTAATCGGTGCTACAGCAATTGGCCGTGACCTTGGTCCGCGTGTTTGCGCACGTATCCATACAGGTCTTACAGCTGACTGCACACAGCTTGATATCGGAGATTTCCCGCTTGTTGCTATGCCGGGTAAAGAGCAGAAACATGGTCAGCTCCTTATGACCCGTCCGGCATTCGGCGGTAACACAATCGCTACAATCGCTTGCCCGGAATTCCGTCCGCAGATGGCTACAGTACGTCCAGGCGTTATGCAGAAGCTTGACCGTGAGGCTGGCAGAAAAGCAGAAGTTATCGAGTTCAACCCGGGCTTCACTCCGGACAACAAGTACGTTGAGATTCTTGAGATCGTTAAGGCAGTATCCGACGTAGCTGATATCATGGATGCAAAGATCCTTGTTTCCGGTGGCCGTGGAGTTGGAAGCGCAGAGAACTTCAAGCTTCTTGATGACCTTGCTGAGGCTATTGGCGGCACCGTAAGCTGCTCTCGTGCAGTTGTAGATTCCGGCTGGAAGCCGAAAGATCTTCAGGTTGGACAGACTGGTAAGACTGTTCGTCCGCACGTATACTTCGCAATCGGTATCTCCGGTGCGATCCAGCACGTAGCTGGTATGGAAGAGTCTGACATCATCATTGCGATCAACAAAGATGAGTCTGCTCCGATCTTCGATGTAGCTGACTACGGTATCGTAGGCGACTTAAACAAGATCGTTCCGATGCTGACAGAGAAGATCAAAGAAGCGAAAGCTGCAGCAGCTAACTAATTTGCGTGAATTGTATTATCAGGGTGAAAAGGTCTAAAGTTCGATGCAAGCTTGCTTGCAGGAGAAATTTTGACCTTAGCACCCGCTAAAAACATGAATATATTAAAGTAGGCAGAGTGATTCTGCCGGTAGTGTCACAACAGGTGATGATCCCCGTCCGGGTTTCCGGGCGGGATTTTTTGCGTCTATATAGTCGGAAGAAAGTGCCGGCGTCTGTTTTACAGGTGTTCTTTTTGCATTGGAAAACCATCACAAGATATTTGGTCAATTAAAATAAGGAAGTCTGATGCACAAATCAGGCTCCATATCTTCTGTTACAGTTCCCTTTACGCCTTCATGTCCTTTTTTCTTACGGGCAAAGTAAAGTACCTTTTCCTCATCTGGAGATACTGATGTCTGGAGGTTATATCAGCCAGAAGATCGAAGATGAGGTGCTGTGTTTTGGAATCGCTTTTTATAAGAAGCGCTGTATAGTAAAGAAAAATAGAGTCCTGGAAGTTCCCCGGTTGTTGGCTGTAATAAAGACCGACGATTGGGGGACTTTTTTGAAATCTTAATTTGTGGCGGATGAGAAGGTGGATAAGAAGAAAGTCGCGAAGAACGTGCTGACACATCCATGTCTGGTTGCAATTTATCTGGGCTTGATCTGCATGGTGACGCAGGTGAAGCTTCCAGCCGTCATCACGGCGACAGTGAAGTATCTTGGAAATTGTAACAGCGCCCTCACGATGCTGATCGTGGGAACGATTTTGGCGGATGTAAAGATTACAACGATCTTTAATAAAGATACAGCCATGTTTTCTGTATTCCGTCTGATCATTCTCCCGGCAGCAGCACTGGTCGTTGGACTTGGACTTGATGCCACATCACTGGGAATCAGCGTTCTGATGACCGGTATGCCTGCCGGAGCTACGGCGGCGATTTTTGCAGCAAGATATGACAGTGATGCCTTGTTTGCAACGAGATGCGTGGTTATGACGACATTGATGTCCATGCTGACGCTGCCGGTCTGGTGTTATCTGGCAGGGTGAGAGGCCGGACCGGTCGATCGTGTTCAGTTAGGAGAAGTGCTTGAAATTTTTGTTCATCTGAAAAGGGCAGACAGCATGCGATAGAGAACGGAAAGCTAGGTGGTTGTGCCGGTTCTGGTGAGTGCAGCGTTTGCGGCATCCATAAAGTTCCGGATCGCCTTCCACTGGTAAGGCTGTTCCAGAGAACCGAAGCGGATCTTATATTTTGCGGATCGTCCGAGATGGATGATCCGCATTTTTTTGCGCTGCTCAGGGGAGAGGGAGCTCATGGCAAGGTTCAGCGGGGAGATGCAGGCGCCTTTTCCGGCGGCGCAGAGCTCCAGAAGCATTCCCATATTGTCGGACTGGGTCTTTACGATTGGTTTGAAATTGCCCATGGTGATGAAGTGTCTTCCGAGCTGACCGGCGATGTCTGTGGCGTAGTTTAGAAGGAATGGGCAGTGTTCGAAGATCGAGAAGTCTTCCGGGCTTCTTAACATTAACGGTTCTGGCTGTGAATCTGTCAGTGCAGGGAGATCCTGGACAGAAAAGGAGACAGTGCCAGCGGTGCCATGAGTGAAATCAGAGCCGGAGCAGCAGATAGTCTTTGGAAGATGTAAAAATAGGGCATCTGCTGGGGCGGCATCGGAAATGACCTCATGAAACAGAGAATCAGCAAGCAGAAGGACGACCTCCTCCTCATAGAAATCGCTCAGAGTGATCCCTGGCAGAAAATCCGGGAACTTCGCGATGGCGAGATCGATCTTATGTTCCATCAGGTCTTTTTGTAGTCCAGTGTTCGCATTTTCGATGACCTGGATCTCCATATGCGGGTAGCGGCGTTGGTATTCCGTGATGATCGCGGGCATGATGGCGTGGCAGCGGGTAAAGGAGATGCCGATCCGCAGGATGCCCTGCTCATTTTTAGTCAGGTCGGCAAATTCGTGCTGCATTGCTCGGTATTTTTTCTGGAAGTCTGCGGCGTACTGCCAAAAGATCTCTCCGGCATAGGTGAGCTCCAGGGGAACATGGCGGACGAAGAGCTTGCAGTCCAGCTCCTGTTCCAGATTGGCGATGTGGGTGCTCAGGGTCTGCTGGGTGATGTGGAGAGCATCGGCGGCTTTTGTGAAGCTGCGCTTCTCGGCGGTCATGAGAAAGTAGTCCATGGAAAGAAAGTTCATATAAAACCTCCGGAATATAAAAAAGAAAGGTAACTGTTCAGTAGGTCTGCGCACTTGCTGCGCTGACCGTAAGAAAACATAGGCTAAAAGGCAAAAATCCATCGGCGTAGCCGATTTGGAATGGATTTTTGCATGTAACTGTGAAGGTACTGAACAGTTACAAAGAAAGTTTAATTGTAAGTGTCGTGCAGAGTCTCGGATCAGCTGTGCTGATCATAAAGGATACGGGACAGCCAGAATGAACTGGGAAAATCGTGTAAAAGAATGAAATCTGTAACTTATATACAGTTTTTTAGCTGTATTATATATCGGAAAATACAGTTAGACAAGCGGAAAATCCAGGCGTATACTATAATCATAAAGGTGGATCAGGATATCTGAACAGGGAACAGCTGGCTGAGGGAATGGTTCACGAAAGAAAACAGGGAAGAGGTAAACATTATGAAGGTACACACCAGTGAGACGGCTGTTCTGGTCGTGTTCGCGGTGACGCTGATCGGGTGCATCCTTGCGGGAATCCCGATCCTGGCAGCGTTGGCACTTGGATATCTGATCTTTTTCGCGTACACTTTGAACCGCGGTTATACGGTCAGAGATATTTTCGGGATGTCCTGGAAGGGAATCAAGACGGCGAAAAATATTTTAATTACGTTTTTACTCATCGGGATGCTGACGGCGCTCTGGCGGGCGGCAGGAACGATCCCGGCGATCGTCTCCTACTGCGCAGGGCTTATGAATCCGTCGGTAATGATTTTGATGGCATTCCTTTTAAACTGTCTGGTGTCCGTCCTTACAGGAACAGCATTCGGAACGGCGGCGACCATGGGCGTGATCTGCATGACTATGGCGAAGGCGATGGGGTGCAATGAGATCCTGACGGGAGGCGCGATCCTCTCCGGCGTGTTCTTCGGGGACCGGTGTTCGCCGGTATCCACCAGCGCGCTGCTGGTCTCGGAGCTGACCCACACAAATATTTTTGACAATATCCGTCTGATGGTGAGGACGGCTATCGTGCCGCTAATTTTGACCTGTGCCTTTTACGGTGTCTGCGGAATCGCATTTCCGGCGGCGGAAGCCGGAAATTTGTCGCTGACGGAGAGCTTTTCTGGCGTATTCCATCTGGGACTGATCCCAATTCTTCCGGCGGTGGTGATCATGGTATTATCACTTTTCCGGGTACAGGTGCGGATGGCGATGCTGGCAAGTATCATGACGGCACTCGGCGTGTGCCTTTTCTGGCAGCATACGGACCTGTTCCTGATCGTTGGAATTCTGGTCAACGGTTATAAATCTCCGGATCCATCAATCTCGTCCATGATCGACGGCGGCGGAATCATGTCCATGGTGCGGGTGGCACTGATCATCACGATTTCGTCCTCCTATTCGGGTATCTTTGAGGGAACCGGACTTTTAAATGGTTTAAAATCGAAGATGGGCTCGGTGAGCAGAAAAATCACCGTATTTGGTACGATCCTTATGACGTCCATGGTGGCGGGGATGGTGGCCTGCAACCAGACACTGGCAACGATGCTGGTGGACCAGGTCTGCAAGGATCTGGAGCCGGATCAGCAGAGGTTTGCGATAGATATGGAAAACTCGGTAATCGTTACGGCTCCGCTCATTCCGTGGTCCATTGCGGGTGCGGTTCCGCTGGCGTCTGTGTCGGCGCCGCTTGTGTCAATAGGGGCGGCGGTGTTCCTGTATCTGCTTCCAATCTGGCATCTTATTGTGAGAGCCAGAAAGGCTGTTTGATAAATTTTAACTTTTCCAGTTTTGGATGAAAAGGGCAGGGCTGGACAACAGAAATAAATAGGATAAAAAATGTGGATGATCGTCAGGGGAGATAGATTATGAAAACAGCAGAAAAATTAACAGATGAAGCAAATAAGAAAATATGTTCAGGGGAGATACTGCAGAATCTGAAACCAGCGGCAGGGAAAGAATTTTCTGACCTGCCGTGGGAAGAGAGCGAGGATATGAAAGAGATCTGCGATAACTTCCGTATCATTGAAAGGCAGCGGGACCTGTACCGGGAGCGCTGCACCAGACTTCAGAAAGAAAACGAGAATCTTAAGCGATTGCTTGATAAGATCCAGATCGTTGTGTGTCAATAGTCTAACTGCTGACTACCTTCAGCCTTTTAGCCGCGGCACCGCCGGTCCTTTTTTGGGACCTGGCGGTGCCGCATTTCACACCCGTGTGTATATTATTTAGCCTTTGTCACGGAAAGAATGGTTCCATCAAAAGCGTCTACTTCATTGACCGTTCCGGTGTAAGTTACAGTAACTTTATCGCCGTCCTTGACTTCGGAGAGACCTTCCGGTTTTTTATCGGCTTCGAAGGTGAACGCGTAATCCTTTCCATCAGCACTTACCGTGAACATGAAATCTTTTATGTCACTGATGGTACCAGTCATTGTAGACTCTTTTAATTCGTCGCTTTTTTCACTGCTGTTTTCGGAAGCTTTGGAATCAGCCTCTTTCTTGCCTTCTGCTTTTTCAGCGGCAGTTGTCTCCTTTTCAGCAGCAGTTGTATTCTCCTTCACAGCAGCCGCTGCTGTCTCAGCCGTTGTAGAAGCAGCGGTCGTTGCAGCAGTTGTGCTCTGGGAAGAGCATGCGGTTGCCAGTGCGATGATACCTGCGATGCAAGTGGTAAGAAGTAATTTCTTTTTCATAATAATTTAAGTCTTCCTTTCTAATATCGAAAATATAAGAGAAAAAACGAAAGATCCAGGTGCTTCAAAGGATCTCTCTCTTTCTTTATGATCCATATTAAATCAAAAAAGTGTGACCAAATTGTCAAAAAAAAATGAAGGAATACGGTCAGATATAAGAGGTTTTGTGAAGAGAATGAAAGAAAAATGACAGAAATGTAAAGAATCTGAACAGCTGAAGAAAAGATCCCGGCGGGAACATGTCCTGCCGGGATCAAGCCTAAGTTTTTTATGAAAGAGAGTTATTATTTCTGGTTCTTCTCGACCTCTGCCTTCTTCATTGCGCGAACCTTTGTGGAGAGTCCATAGAGATTGATGAAGCCGGTAGCGTCATGGTGGTCATAGAGATCACCGGTTGTAAAGGAAGCGATGCTCTCGTTGTATAAGGAATATGGGGAAGTTGTGCCCTGCTTGATGATGTTGCCCTTGTAGAGCTTCATCTTGCACTCACCGGTCACATATTCCTGAGTGGACTCAACGAATGCCTGTAATGCCTCCCGTAACGGGCTGAACCACTTTGCGGAGTAAACGACATCAGCGTACTCGTTGTCGATGTTCTTCTTATATTTTAATGTCTCTTTGTCTAAGATCAGTTCCTCTAACTGCTTGTGAGCTTCGAGAAGGATCGTTCCGCCAGGAGTTTCATAAACACCACGGGACTTCATGCCGACCATACGGTTCTCAACGATATCGGTGATGCCGATTCCGTTCTTTCCGCCGAGCTCATTTAATTTTGTGAGGATCTTGGAGAATTTCATCTTCTCGCCATTTAATGCAACCGGGAATCCTTTCTCGAAGGAGATGGAGATCTCAGTCTCTTCATCCGGTGCCTTCTCCGGTGTTACGCCGAGTACGAGCATATGATCGTAGTTCGGAGCCTGTGCCGGATCTTCCAGCTCAAGACCTTCATGGCTGATGTGCCAGATGTTGCGGTCACGGCTGTAGCTGTCGTTCTTCTTGAATGGAAGATCGATGTTATGTTTTGCGCAGTACTCTAATTCTTCCTCACGGGACTGGATATTCCAGGTTCTCCACGGAGCGATGATCTTCATATCCGGGGCAAGGGCCTTGATGCCAAGCTCGAAACGAACCTGATCGTTTCCTTTACCGGTAGCACCGTGGCAGATCGCAACAGCGCCTTCCTTCTTCGCGATATCAACAAGAATCTTCGCGATCAGCGGGCGGGCCATTGCGGTACCGAGGAGATACTTGTTCTCGTAGGTAGCGTTTGCTTTTACGCACGGAGCGATGTACTCGTCGCAGAATTCATCGACAACATGCTCGATATATAATTTGGAAGCTCCGCAGTATTTTGCTCTCTCTTCCAGACCATCTAACTCATTTCCCTGTCCTACGTCGATGCAGACGCAGACTACATCGTAATCATAATTTTCTTTTAACCACGGAATCAGAACTGTTGTGTCGAGTCCGCCGGAATATGCTAAAATAACTTTCTCTTTCATAATTGTTATCCTCCGATCTGTTTCAGACGTTGTTTTCTTTATGCTTCATAAATATACATCCGAATATGCATAATGTCAAGCGTAAAATGCATTTTTATGAAATAAAGTGCATATTATACATAAGCAATGCATAAATTGGGAGAGGCGGGGTGAGAAAGATATGTGCCGGCGGGGTAACTGTTCAGTAGGTCTGCGCACTTGCTGCGCTGACCGTAAGAAAACATAGGCTGGAAGGCAAAAATCCCCTCAGCGAAGCTGATCTGGAATGGATTTTTGCACGTAACTATGAAGGTACTGAATAGTTACCCGGCGGGGAAAATAAAAAGGATCTGGTGGTGGAAAAGCAGAGGGAGAGAGTGGCGGACAGGAAATGAAATCAGGGCGGCTGTCAGAATGAAAATCATATAGAGATGGTAGGAAATATAGAGTCAGGATTGACAAGCACTGTGAAATCATGGATAATAGGTTTCAAGACTGCGCCAGCCGCCTGCCATATTGTATGGAAGGATATGGCAGTATCAGAAGACCGGGATAGCTGCGCAGAGAGTAAATATGGAAGGAAACGTGTTCATGGAACAGTGGAACGAATACCTGGAAGCCCTGGCATCCAAGGCACCGACTCCGGGGGGCGGAAGTGCGGCGGCAGTTTACGGCGCCATCGGAACGGCTCTCGGTGAGATGGTGGGGAACCTGACTTCGGGAAAGAAGAAGTTTGCGATATATGAGGAAGATGTCCAGAAGATCCTTGCGAGACTTGGCGGGGCGAGAATGGATTTTATCCGGCTTGAGAAGGCGGACGAGCAGGCGTTTCAGCCACTCTCGGAGGTCTACCGCATGAAGGCGGAGACGAAGGAAGAGAAGACGGAAAAGGAAGAGCGGATGGAAGAGTGCCTGAAGGCTGCGGCGAAGGTCCCGATGGAAGTCATGGAGCGGGCGGTCAGCGTGATGGACGATATCGAGTTTCTGGCGCTCCACGGAAGCCGGCTTGCGGTGAGTGACGCGGGTGTCGGGATTCAGGGGATCCGGTCAGCACTTCTCGGAGCGGTCATGAGCGTGTATATCAATACGAAGATGATGAAGGACCGAGAGTATGCCGAGGAGATGAACAGCCAGGCGGAGCTTCTTATAAGGAAGGGAACGGAACAGGCAGACCGGATCTATGGGATTGTATTAAAGGCGGTAAGAGGATGATCACATTAAAAGGTGCAGAGGTTTCTGCGAAAATCAAGGAACAGGTTCTCGCGATGAACGGGAAATTAGGAGGATATGTGCCGACAGCGGCTATCGTCCGCATTGGCGAGCGGCCGGATGATCTCTCCTACGAGAGAAATGTCATGAAACGTATTGCGGCATATGGAATGGAGACAAAGTCATATGTGTATCCGGCGGATATCACAGAGGAGGAGTTCTTTGCGGAGTTCCAGAAGATCAATGATGACGAGGCCATCGACGGAATTCTGTTATTTCGCCCGCTGCCGAAGTATATCAATGAAAAACGTGCGGAGCAGATGATCCGGCCGGAGAAGGACCTCGACGGAATCTGTGCAGTGAATACGGCGAAGGTGTTTGCAGGAGAGAAGGACGGTTTTGCTCCGTGTACGGCTGAGGCGGTCATTGAGGTGTTAAAGGCATTTGATATTCCAATGGAAGGAAAGCGCGCGGTGATCGTCGGACGCAGCATGGTCGTTGGACGTCCGCTGTCCATGTTGATGTTGAAGGAAAACGTGACGGTGACTGTGTGCCATACAAAGACGAAGGACTTAAAGGCAGTCTGCCGGGAAGCGGACATTCTCGTCGCGGCGGCAGGTAAGGCGAAGATGTTAGACGCGTCCTTCTTAAAGGAAGGAGCTGTGCTGATCGACGTTGGAATCAACGTGGATGAGAACGGAAAGCTCTGCGGCGACGTCCTCTGGGAAGGTCTGGAAGAAAAAGCCTCCGCGGCGACCCCGGTCCCGGGCGGCGTCGGAGCTGTGACGACGGCTGTACTGGCGAAGCATCTGGCGATGGCGGCGGAGAGAAAGGTGAATCGGTAAATTTTCTGAATTTTTCGGGAAAGAGCATAAATAAAGGATTTTTCGAACAGGGTCCCCGGCGGGTATAGCCGGGGATTTTTATGTAACAGGAAATTCCGAGGAATTCCCCGTTACATAAAAAGGCACTGACGTGCCAAAGCTGCACACTCGCGCGAAGATGTAGATAGTCGCAAGCGACCGCGCGAGGTGCGAGAATGTGCCAAAGCACATTCTTATTTAGACAGATAAAGAAGGCAGAGTTATCATTTTATTTGATGAAGTTAGCCACCTCTAATTATGCATTAAGCATGATTCTTACAAGGCGTGCGGTGCTGGCAATGATGCCGCAATATTACCTTTGGGAGATAAAAAAGAAATTAAAAATATGTTCGTATTCAGAAGAAAATATGGAATAGTCAGGCCGTATAAAAACCTCCTGACTATGGAATCCTAAGGGAAACATGGTTTCAGGAGGTTTTTTATGTGGGGAATTTTGGTGGCATTGCTTTCTGGGGCGCTTATGAGCCTGCAGGGGATCTTTAATACGGAGGTGACGAAGCAGAGCAGTATCTGGGCGGCGGCAGGATGGGTGCAGCTGACGGCGTTTCTGACATGTGTGGTTCTCTATTTTTTTACCGGGCGTGGGGAGATCTGGGGGATGTTCTCCATCGACCGGAAATATATGCTTCTCGGCGGTGTCATGGGCGCGTTCATCACCTGGACCGTGATAAAAAGCATGGACGGTCTGGGACCGGCTAAGGCGACGCTGCTCATTGTTGTGACCCAGATATTAGTCTCCTATATTGCTGAGGTATTTGGGCTTTTCGGCGTCGAGAAAGCAGCATTTGAGTGGCGGAAGCTTATTGGTGCGGCGCTGGCGATTGCGGGGATCGTTGTGTTTCGGTGGTAGCGCGGCGCAGGGCGTCTTGAAAATGGGCGAAGGTATCTGTGGTGGCAGCCGTTTCTACGAGATCTATGCGCTCGTCAGAGGTGAGGTATCTAATTGTGGGTGAGGCGAGTTCTCCTGCCTTTTTGCCGAAGCGCGAGACAATGATTTTCATGAGCATTTTATAGCTAGTTTCATCATTGCCTTGGGATATACCCTGAGAGAGGCCCTGGGAGAGACCCTGGGATATACCCTTTGCTTCCCTTTCTGCTAACCAAATATCTATCGCTTTGCACATATTTATCTTTCCTCCTCTTGTCTGCATCATACGGGGTTCTAGTAAAGTCGACATACTCGTATGAGTGGCAATCATTTCATATGCATCTTTATCTAACATTTGATATTCTGATGTATTCAACAACTTTTTCAGATACGTCTTATCATCAGAATACCGGATAAAATCAAATACCTGCCTGATATCCGTCTTAAAAACATCGGTATTCTGTAAATGCCGGACATCCACAAGATGAATCCGGTAATTCTGAATCAAAGGATGAAATTCTTCCGGAATCCCGGAAAAATCGATCATTCCGTGAAGGTCGACGGATCCATCCCAGGGAAGCTCACCATAGTAGAGAACGATGATGATTGAAGGATGGAGATGACTCTCTTTGGAAAAACTGTAAAGATATTCTCCAGGATTCTGTTTGATGTCGGCATTTCGAACTGCGCGGCGTATCATTGCGGCCTGGCGCTCATATTCACCGGCTTCATAGGTCATACAGCGAAGCGGCAGTGAGTAATCGATGGTCTGCTGGTTTTCAATACCGATGACAAGAAAATTTACGCCAAAGGATGCTTTTTTAACCAGATCACGAAGCTTTACACGTCGTCGGTTCTTTGATTTGTGGATTGCCGGATCGTTCCAGATCCCGGTCTGGGTGTCCAGATCCTGCAGGTCTTCTTTTCGAACAACCGGTCTGCCCTGGCAGATGAGTCCATTGATCAGGTCAGCGTAGCGCTCATCGTCGGAAAAGAACTTTTTGTCACTGATGTCCGCACTTGGAATTGTGCTCAAGTTCATACCTCCTTTGCGCAGGAGTCAGAACATGCAAAGTGGACAACATGATCAGCCATTTTCCAATGCATCTCGGATTCTCCTGCTTTTAAATTGATTGAAAATAGGTAAAGGATATAAAAGCAATGAAGTTCCGAAATGTGAAAAGACGGATCGTAGTCCGGATAGAAACTTAGAGAATATGCTTTTATAGGATTATGTGTAACTGTTCAGCAGGTCTGCGCACTTGCTGCGCTGACCATAAGAAAACATAGGCTGGAAGGCAAAAATCCCGTCAGCGAAGCTGATCTGGAATAAATTTTGCGCGTAACTATGAAGGTACTGAATAGTTTACGATTTTGTGTGGATATCGTATCACAGGATATGCGGGATAGCAAGGTAGTCTGGTATATAAAATTATAAAAATTTTCGAAACTATGAGGAATTTTGCAGCGCGGGGAAAATATATAGGCATGGGAGAAGCGTGTTGCTTCGGAATAGCAGTGATATGAAAATTTTAAAACGATCATGCAAGAAGTTTAAAAAAATTAAATATATGATTTAAAATAAATAAAATCATATTGACAAACTAGGAAATAGGGGTTATTATAGCGCCATCGGATTCGAACAGGGAGTTCAGACGATGAGGAAACATTGGACTGCAGGATAGCAGGCGGTTGGAAAGGAGATACAGGTATGGGAAATGCGGGAAGAAATAACATGAACAATATGTGTTGTTGCTGTTGTATGTGGATTTCCGGGCGTTTTTTACGGCCAGGTGCTTTGTTGTGCAGCCAGGTACCTGTATACAGAAAGTAGTTTCCTGTTAATGCCAGAAAATGCGCCCGGAAGTGTAAAAGCTTCCGGGCTTTTTATTTACGCGGAGAATCACAGAGATCGCGAAAACTTGAGAAGTCCTAAAATCGCGCTTCTCAGATGGGGAGGAAGAAACATTGATCCAGATCGAACATGTAAGCAAAACCTTTTCAGGAAAATACGGAACCGTCCACGCGTTGGACGACGTGAGTATCCATGTGGAAAAGGGTGATATCTGCGGTATCATAGGGTTTTCCGGAGCCGGAAAGTCCACACTGATCCGCCTGGTAAACGGTCTTGAGACGGCGGACAGCGGAAAAGTCACTGTCTGTGGAAAGGAGCTTTCCACATTGAAGAAGCCGGAACTTCGGGCGCTGAGAAGAAAGATCGGAATGGTATTCCAGCAGTTCAACCTGCTGGAATCCAAGACGGTGTACCACAATATTGCGCTTCCGCTGATCCTTGCAAAGACTCCGAAGGTGGAGATCGACAAGAAGGTTAAGGAAGTATTAAAGATCGTTGAGCTGGAGGACAAGAAAGACACCTACATCAGTCAGCTCTCCGGAGGACAGAAACAGCGTGTGGGAATCGCGAGAGCGCTGACCACCGACCCGGAACTTCTTCTCTGCGACGAGGCTACAAGCGCCCTGGACCCGCAGACAACGGAATCGATTTTAAAGCTTTTAAAGAAGATCAACCGTAAAATGGGTGTCACGATCCTTCTCATCACCCATCAGATGCAGGTCGTCCAGATGATCTGCAACAAGGTAGCGGTCATGGAGAGCGGAAAGATCGTGGAATCCGGCAGCGTTCTGGAGGTCTTTGGATCCCCGAAGATGCCGGTGACAAAGCGGTTCGTCCAGACGGTCATTCGGGACCAGATCCCGGACAGCATCATAAGCCTCGTGAAGGAACAGAAAGAAAACTTCCGTGTGGACCGTCTGAAATTTATCGGTTCCAGCGTGAAGCGCCCGGTAATCTCCGATATCTGCAAGACAAAGGGTGTCGTGGTCAACATCCTCGGCGCGGCGGTACAGGAGCTGGAGGACAGCGTCATGTGCGTCTTCATCTTACAGCTCATCGGCGATGATGAGAGCATCGATAAGGCGGAAGCGGAGATCGACAAGAACGGCGTCTTAAGAGAACGACTGGAGGTGGAGTAAGATGGAAGAACTCATGAAAACAAAGATCTTTAAGGTCACGGTGGAGCGTCTGCTGTTGAACGGCGGACAGACTCTTTACATGGTTGGATGGTCACTTCTCATCGGAACGATCATCGGAATGATCCTGGCACTGATCCTGGTGCTTTGCAGAAAAGGCGGATTGGTGGAGAACCGACCGTTATATATGATCGTCAGCGTCTACATCAACGTGGTGCGCAGTATCCCCTTTGTTATTCTTCTTGTAACGATCATGCCGATCACCCGCGCTATTGTCGGAACGACCATCGGAAGTACGGCAGCGTTGGTGCCGTTAGTAGTTTATATAAGTCCGTACCTTGCGAGGCTGATGGAGAACAGCCTGCTTGAGATCGATCCGGGAATCCTGGAGGCGGCAGAGGCCATGGGCGCGACAACATGGCAGGTCATCCGATATTTCCTGGTTCCAGAGACATTAGGTTCCATGGTGCTTGCACTGACAACGGGAACCATCGGACTTCTTGGAGCGTCTGCAATGGCCGGATATGTCGGTGGCGGCGGAGTCGGAGATCTGGCATTGACATACGGTTATGAAAAGATGAACACACCGCTCATGATCCTCACAGTTGTGATCCTGGTGGTTCTGGTACAGCTTTTACAGATTCTCGGAAATACGATTTCTGGTAAATTAAGACAGCATAAATAAATTTTAAATAAGAGGAGAGAAAAAATTATGAGAAAAGCAATTGCGGGAGTACTTATGGGAGCAGCAGTGTTAAGCCTTGCGGCATGCGGAAAGAGCGACACCGCGCAGACAACAGCGGCACAGGCTGCAGAGAGTGCAGACAGCACAGCGGCAGCGGTTGATACGGAGGACAAGAAAGAGATCGTCTACGGAAAATCCCAGGGGCCGTACACAGAGCTCTTTGAGGCTGCCATCGTTCCGATTCTTGAAAAAGAGGGATACACCGTAAAGGGCGTGGACTTCTCCGATCTTCAGACAGCTGACATCGGATTAAACGACGGCGATGTTGATGTCAACGTGGAGCAGCACACCGCATACGCTGAGAGCTTCAACGCAAACTACAATGCGGATCTTGTACCGATCAGCCCGATCCCGACCGTACCGGCTGGCGTATATTCCACAAAATACACATCTGTTGATGAGATCCCGGATGGTGCGAAGGTTGCAGTTCCGAACGATGCCTCCAACACCGCAAGATGCTATCTGATGCTTCAGAAGATCGGCTGGATCAAGCTTGCCGATGATGTGGATCCGTCCGCAGTTACCCAGGATGACATTGTTGAAAATCCGCATAACATCGAGTTCACAGAGATGAAGAGCTTAACGATCCCGGCAGCGATCCAGGACTTTGACTATGTGGCAATTACCGGCAGCGTTGTATACAACGCAGGCATCGACCCGTCCACAGCCCTCGCAACAGAGGATATCCAGGATCACCTGGTACTTCAGGTCGTTGTGAAGGAAGAGAACAAGGACGCAGAGTGGGCAAAGGCAATTGTGGACGCTTATCATTCTGACGAGTTCAAGCAGTACATGGAAGAGAACAACGACGGATTATGGTGGATCCCGGACGAGTTAAAATAAGATTGGAAGCTTATTGAACGATCAGGAAAATAGTTGATGAAAAAGGTTCTTCGGCACTGGAATATAAATTCCGGTATCGAAGGACCTTTTTTGGTAGTGGTATTAAAATTATAAAACCGTGAAAGTTAACTGATAAACGGAAAATGGTTGACTTTCACGGCGTTTTTTTATATAATTGTGAACTATAACGTAGAGCAAAAGTTTACAATCGTAACATGAGAATTCAGAGAAAAAATCCGGAAGACGGACCAGGACCAGAGATCAAAGCCCGGATGACGAAAACGGCGATTGCACATAAAAATCAGAAAAATAAGGAGAATACTATGGACGCACTGACACTGGCACAGGAAATTATCGACGGAAGAAGAATTACAAGAGAGGATGACTTAAATTTCTTTCTGACATGCGATCTGAAGGAACTCTGCGAGGGCGCAGACCGGATCCGCAAGGCATGTGTGGGGGATAAGGTTGATCTCTGTTCCATCATCAACGGACGGAGTGGACGATGTCCAGAGGACTGCAAGTACTGCGCGCAGTCTGCACACCACCACACAAGCTGCGAGGTCTATGATTTCCTTCCGGAAGAAGAGATCGTAAAGATGTGTCACGTCCATGAGGAAGAGGGCGTTGACCGTTTCTCCATCGTTACATCAGGAAGAGCATTGACGGGGGAGGAGTTCGATAAAGCGATCCACGCCTACGAGACTATGAAAAAGGAATGCAAGATCGACCTCTGCGCGTCCATGGGCTTTGTGACCGCGGAACAGCTTCACCGTCTCCATGAAGCAGGTGTCACAAGCTACCACCACAACATCGAGACATCCAGAAGAAACTTCCCGAACATCTGCACGACTCATACATACGACATGAAGATCAACACCCTAAAGATGATCAAGGCAGAGGGTATGTGCGCATGTTCCGGCGGCATCATCGGAATGGGTGAGACATGGGAGGACCGTCTCGATATGGCAGTGAGCCTTGCGGAGCTTGGAATCGATTCCATTCCGTTAAACGCCCTGATGCCGATTCCGGGAACTCCTCTGGAACATCTGGAGAGAATCTCTGAGGACGATATTCTCCGCACCATCGCATTCTTCCGCTATATCAATCCGGAGGCAAACATCCGCCTCGGCGCAGGCCGCGCGCTGCTGACAAACGATGGTGAGACCGCATTCTGCTCCGGAGCGACCGTAAGAAAACATAGGCTGGAAGGCAAAAATCCCATCAGCGAAGCTGATCTGGAATGGATTTTTGCACGTAACTATGAAGGTACTGAATAGTTACGAACAAGGTTATATATAGAAAAGACAGAAATGTGAGGTTTCATTTCTGTCTTTTTTCGTACCATTCTTTAAACCCATCCACTGTGAGCCGGTCGCTGAGGTCCTGGATGGTCCTCGACGCGGACTCCATGATCTGTTCCGGAGTCTTTCTTTTTCGAAGCATTTCGTAAGTGGGGCCCAGCGGATCTCCGTATTTTCGTTCTGCCGGATCAGATTTTGCAGATATGTATCAGGCACCGAGAATCTCGCTCAATGTCTTTATAAAGAAGATCACCAGAACCACCATCATCAAGGGTTTTACAAACTTTGCGCCGCCCTTGTCGAAACAGCGTGTTCCGAGATAATTTCCGGCGATGCTGAAGATACCGGCAATAAGGCCAAGAAGGAAAATTACTTTTCCGTTCATGAGGTAGACCGCCAGGGCTGTCAGGTTCGTTGTCAGGTTGATGGCTTTTGTGATCCCGTTGGCTTCCTTCAGTCCCATGTGGGCAATTCCAGTGAGGAGAAGCAGCAGAAATGTTCCGGTTCCGGGACCGTAAAAGCCGTCGTAGATGCCGATGATGAAGGCGATCAGAGCGCTGAAAAGAATCATCTTGCGGACCGGGAAAGACTCTTTTTCTCCCACGAACGGTTTTCCAAATGTGAGATAGAGGGCGGTACAGGGCAGGATCACGAGAATCAGGCGCTTAAAATAATAATCGTCTAACTGCAGAGCAAGTTTTGCGCCGAGAGAGGAACCGATGAGAGCTGTAACGATACAGAGAAGCGCGTTCTTCCAGGCAATATAACCGTTTTTCGCAAAGCGAGCTGTTGCCAGTGTGGTTCCCATTCCGGAGCTTAATTTGTTTGTTCCGATGGCAAAATGGACTGGAAGACCGGCGATCATGTAAGCCGGGAGTGAGATCAGTCCTCCGCCTCCGGCAACCGCGTCGACGAAACCGGCGAGAAATACCAGCGGGCAGACGATCAGAAAGTGCATCAGATGTAATTCCATAGCAGTAATTCCCCTTAAGTATGATTAAATTGAACGTGCTGTTTTCGCTGCCGGAGCGGATGAAACGGTCTTTGCACGCTTTTTGCCAAATATAGCATAATTTTAAAGAAATTGCAATGAAAGCAGGTGGGCGGAGCGTGAAATATCTGGCGGGAGAAAGCCAGAGAACGGTTGATTTGGCATCGAGTATGCTCGGTGCGAGAAGGAGAATGCGAGGCTTGAGAAAAAATCGGACTGAGGTTATAATGGAGAGCGTACATAACAAAAATGCCCTTGTTTTTACAGGACTGATTCGGTAAAATAGAGACAGGCAGAACGATCCCCCTGAAAATGTTCAGGAGGGAATGTATGAAAGAAGATAAGAAAAAAATTTTGACGGCCGCGGCTTTCTTGATCGCAGCCGGACTTGTGTTTGGGATGACAAGAAGCCGGAGTGGAATCCAGAAGCTGGATGAATCCGGAGCGGTCGTTATGAGCGGATCACTGGATGCGGATGGGAACATCAGCTGGGAGAAAAACGGCTCTGCAAAAAGCGACGGTCTGCCGCAGGGGGATTCTGGAAGCAGTACCGAGAAACAGGAGATTCAGGAACCATTCAGGGATGAAAATGGCAGTGTACAGGGAGAAAGTACCGTGGAGACGCAGGAATATGTGGAAAACTCTGAAAAATCCGGAGTTTATGTGTATATCTGCGGAGAGGTGGCAGCCCCAGGTGTGTATGAGCTTTCGGAGGACAGCCGGATCTACGAGGCAGTGGATGCCGCCGGGGGATTTACGGAGAACGCGGCGAGGGAGAGTGTAAATCTCGCCTCAAAAGTTTCTGATGGCATGCAGATCACGATCTACAATAAGGAAGAGGCCGCGTCGCTTCCGGCGGGCAGCGGGTCTGCAGTAGGAAACACCGGTCAGGGCGGAACCTCCGGTTCCGGGCTTGTGAACCTGAACACGGCGACAAAAGAGGAGCTGATGACCTTAAAGGGCATCGGGGAGGCGAAAGCCGAGGATATTATCCGCTACCGCGAAAAGAGCGGTGGCTTTAAGAAAATCGAGGATATCATGAAGATATCCGGTATCCCATTCCAGATCAGCTTCGCTGATGGGATTTTTGCCTTCCAGCCTATGTTTTCTTACGGTCAGCGCAGCAAGTGCGCAGACCTACTGAACAGTTACAAAAAACGTATAATTCATGCTGATTGTGACATTTAAAAACACAGGAGGCGGAAATCAGGTCATAGACATTAGAAAAGCAGCAGGAGAGGACCTGCGCATTACAGCATAACGTGGAGGAGAGAAATGGCAAGAGTTCTGGTAGTTGATGATGAAAAACTGATCGTGAAGGGAATCCGCTTCAGTCTGGAACAGGATGGATATGAGGTGGACTGTGCTTACGACGGTGATGAGGCGATCGAGAGGGCAAAAGAACGGGAGTATGACGTGGTTCTTTTGGATGTCATGCTTCCGGGACACGATGGATTTGAGGTCTGCCAGACGATCCGTGAGTTTTCCGAGATGCCGATCATCATGCTGACGGCAAAAGGCGATGATATGGATAAGATCCTGGGACTGGAGTACGGCGCTGACGATTATATCACGAAACCGTTCAATATCCTGGAAGTAAAAGCGCGGATCAAGGCGATCATCCGCAGAAACAATAAGAAGAGCGGCGCCGCGAAACGCCAGAAATCCAGCGTAGTCACAGAGGGCGACTTAAAGCTTGACAGGGAGAGCCGCAGAGTCTTCATTAAAGATAAGGAGATCAACCTGACCGCGAAGGAATTCGACCTGCTGGAACTTCTTGTCACAAATCCGAATAAGGTCTACAGCCGTGAGTCCCTGCTTGAGTATGTATGGGGAAACAAGGCCATGGTAAGCGGGGATGTCCGCACGGTGGATGTGCATGTGAGAAGACTGCGTGAAAAAATTGAGCCTAGCCCGAGTGATCCGAAGTATGTACACACAAAATGGGGCGTAGGCTACTTCTTCCGCGCATAGCGATGAGCAGTGCAAGATCAACAGACTGACTTTCGGCGTTGTGCTTGCACATAAGCCGAAAGTCGGACAGTTGATCTTATAGGGCGAATGCCCGCGAGCCCTGAGTTGGGGCCTGCCCCAATTCAGGGCTCCACTGCGGACTAACCAACAAAATTAATTAAAACCTAAAGGAGAAAAATTTTATGACATACACAATTCGCCCAGTCCGCCCGACGGACCTTGCGGCAGTTACCGAGGTGGAAGCAATCTGCTTCCCGGCGGCGGAAGCCGCAGCAGAGGAATCATTTAAGGCCCGCATCGCGGCATTTCCGGAGTGCTTTTTTGTTGCGGAAGCGGACGGAAAGATCATAGGCTTCATCAATGGCTGCGCCACAGATTCCAAAACGATTTATGACGAGATGTACGAAAATTCCGCCTGCCATAGGCCGGACGGCGCATACCAGTCTATTTTCGGACTGGATGTGATCCCGGACTACCGCTGCCAGGGAATCGCGGCGGCGCTCATGGATCACATGATCGAAGACGCGAAAAATAAGGGAAGAAAGGGCCTGATCCTCACCTGCAAGGACCGTCTGATCCACTATTACGCGAAATTTGGATACAAAAACATGGGCATTTCCAAGTCTGTCCACGGCGGGGCAGTCTGGTACGACATGATCCTGGAATTCGGGGATCAGAAATCATGAAGGTCACATTGATCACAGTCGGAAAGATCAAGGAAAAGTTCTTTCAGGACGCCATCGCGGAACATTCCAAGCGCCTGAGCCGGTACTGTAAGCTGGAGATCGTCCAGGTGGCGGACGAAAAGACGCCGGATGGGGCCAGCGAAGCGGTGGAGACGCAGATCAAGGAGAAAGAGGGCGAGCGGATTCTGTCTAACATCAAGGATGGCAGCTTTGTCGTTGCCCTTGCGATCAACGGAAACATGCTGGATTCTGAGGAACTTGCAGCAAAAATAGAAAAATGGGGTGTGTCGGGGATCAGCCAGATCGTGTTTATCATCGGCGGATCTTTAGGACTTTCCAACCAGGTCCTGGCACGGGCCGACTATAAACTGAGCTTTTCAAAGATGACATTCCCGCACCAGCTCATGCGGGTCATTCTCCTGGAACAGATCTACCGGAGTTACCGGATCATCCAGGGAGAACCATATCATAAGTAAAAAATGGGGACTTGGCAAGGAGGCAAAACGAGTGACAGAGGAACAGAAAGCGGGAAAGATCTTTCTTTTCTGCAAGGAATCTTCACAGGAGCGGATCATGAAGTGCCTGCGGGACGCCTTTGACGTTCCGGGCAGCGCACATGATACAGGATTGGAACTTCACAATGGGAATCTGAATGTGACGCTCAGGATCTACTGCGAGAGCGCGGGCGACGAGGAGCAGGAGCTGGTCCGAAGCTGGTCTGACCGGGCAAGAGGCCACTTTTCCAGGGTCGAGACCGCGGTGGTGGATGTGAAAACGAATCTTCTCTATCAGCTGGAAGGAACCGAGAGTATCGTTTCGGTGGACTATGTGTTCGAGGGGGAAGAGTCCGAATTCCTGACAGAGGCAGAGGAGGCCGCGAAGAGAAATATGGAGCAGACACTGTTTCGTGTTCTTTCCGATCTTCGTGCAGTCATGGCGTTCAGGGGAGAAAAAAGGGGATTTTACTGCCTGGATGCGTCCGGCATGGAGAAGCTGATCCTGGACGGAAACGGAAACAGTGAGATGGAGCGGTTTCTGCCATATAAAGCGGTGGGCTATGTTCCGGGAAATGAGATCGAGACGGAACAGTTGAACCGCAGGGAGAAGAACCGGAGAGAGTTTGAGGCGCGGGGCGTGTATGTTCCGGTATTTTACCCGCTTTTGGAGACGGAGGCGGAGGCAGACTGCCGGACACCATATGAGATCGCGGCGAGAGCGGTGGCGCTCATGCTGGTGGCGGTATTTTCTGAGGCCATGCTGGCGAAAAAGATGAGCCAGAAAGAGGCATTGGAATTCATCCAGAAGCGGATCAACGAGTTCGGGGCGGATGATTTCTTCTCCCTGAAGGAGTGGAATTACCTGCACAACGAGGATCCGAAAGAATCAGAGAAGATATCCTATTCCTGGCAGTACGAGAATCTGTATGTGATGGAGTGGGCGCTGGGACTGATCGACGGGCCGTTAGATTTCCCGGATCACTTCTGCGCAGTGGCGGAGGCGGCGCAGCTTCTGACAGCCTTTCACTCCATGAGGGAGATCCTGGAGGCGGCGAAGCCGAGGAGCGCGAAGGAACTTCTTGATGCCTGCGATATGATCTTCTGCCTGGACTGGGCATGCACCGATACGAGGATGCGGGATCTTCCCGCGCCTGCGGGAATGGACGGAGGTGTGGTCTTTGAGCGCCATAAAGCGTTAAACTGGCTCGTGGGAGCCGGGGAGAAGGCAGACTGGGACCATGTGCCGGTGGATACGTGAGGAGATAAAGCACAGTAACAAAACACATCATGGAGAGATCTATGGTGTGTTTTTTAATTGCATTTATAACTGTTCAGCAGGTCTGCGCACTTGCTGCGCTGACCGTAAGATAACATAAGCGGGAAGGCAAAAATCCCATCGGCGTAGCCGATCCGGAATGGATTTTTGCAAGTAACTATGAAGGTACTGAATAGTTACTTGCATTTTTTAACGTAGTGTAGTATAATTACGTCACTTTGAAAAAAGACAAATGTCCATGGCTCACGGTCATGGAAAAATAAAAGAGAAGACTGACGGATGTCTGCAGCTACTAATGCGGCTATGCCGGGGATAGAGGAGATACGAACCATGGGAGAGAGAAATGTGATCAAGGCGGCGCTTCTCGGCGCTGGAACGGTTGGAAGCGGAGTGTATGCCCTCGCTGAGATGTTAAAGGATGAGATGTTCCAGAAGACCGGTGCCAGCCTGGAAATTAAGAAGGTTCTGGTGCGGAACACAAAGAAGGACCGCCCGGGGATCCCGAAGGAGATCATGACGGACAACTGGCAGGAGATCCTGGAAGATGAGGAGATCCAGCTTGTGATCGAGCTCATGGGCGGCGTGGAACCGGCGAGAACCTATATCGTGCAGGCCCTGGAAGCCGGAAAACAGGTGGTCACCGCCAACAAGGACGTGCTCGCGGAGCACGGACAGGAGATCCTGTCACTGGCGGAAAACAGCGGCTGCGATATCCAGTTTGAGGCGGCAGTCGCAGGCGCGATCCCGATCATCCGTCCCTTAAAGCAGAGCCTCGCAGGCAGCATGCTGACGGAGATCATGGGAATCGTTAACGGAACCACGAACTACATTCTGACAAAGATGTCGGAAGAGGGGATGGATTACAAGGAAGCGCTGGCAAAGGCCACAGAGCTTGGATATGCGGAGGCGGATCCGACGGCGGACGTGGAAGGCTACGACGCGGGACGAAAGATCGCGATCATGTCCTCCCTGGCGTTCAACTCCAAGGTGACCTTCAGCGATGTCTATATGGAAGGGATCACGAAGATCACCTCCGATGATATCCGCTACGCGAAGGAATTCGGCTATGTGATCAAGCTTCTCGGCGTTACAAAGCTGGTGGACGGAAAGATCGAGGTCAAGGTCCACCCGATGCTGATCCCGGAGCAGCATCCGCTTGCGACGGTCCGCGACTCCTTCAACGCGGTGTTTGTACACGGCGAGGCCTGCGATGACGCGATGTTCATGGGACGCGGTGCGGGAAAGATGCCGACGGCCAGCGCCGTTATGGGTGATATCATCATCGTCATGAGAAATATCGTTCACGACAACTGTGGCTGGAATGGCGGCGTGGCGTACAAGAATTATCCGGTGAAGCCGATCGAGGAGACGAGATCGAGATATTTCCTCCGTCTTCAGGTCGCGGATAAGCCGGGCGCCCTCGCAAACATTGCGGGCGTTCTCGGAAACAACGATGTCAGCATCGCCCAGGTCGTTCAGAAACGCGCGAGGGACAGTGTTGCAGAGCTTGTTGTGATCACGGATTCCGTTCTGGAGCGCCATTTCAATGACGCGCTGATGATCGTGAAGGGCATGTCCGTGCTTCGGGAGGTGTCCGGAATTATCAGGGTTTACGGGGATTAACAGCCGGTATTTGAAATAATGGAATTAGAAATAATGGAATTAGAAAGCATATCTGTCTGGTCAGGTGAAACTGACTGGGTGGATGTGCTTTTTTATTTTCCGAGAAATATCATAAAAATCCGGGGTGTTCATATATTGTATCAATTCCGGGAAAGGCGGACAGGCAGAACACGGGGAGAAAGGAGCGCGGGATGAATACGGAAACTTTTGAAAGACTGCTGAAACAGGCGGTTCCAGACGGGAAAACGATTCGGGAGATCAGAATCCGGACGGAAAAACCGGTGATGATACTGCTGGAAAGCGGGGAAAACCTCCTTTTTTCGGATGGGACCTGTGGAAAGACGGAAAGTTATGGAAAGAAAAAGATGGGGTCGTTGGAGATAAGAGAAGACCGGAGCGTAGTTCTTGCAGACCAGGAGCTGATCCGCGGGATTCTGGAGACCTGTTCCAGGCATTCGCTGTACGCCTACGAGCGGGAGATCAGCCAGGGATTCCTCACGATCCGCGGGGGACACCGTGTGGGAATCGCAGGGAAAGCGGTGGTGGAGGACGGACATGTGAGGACGGTCCGGGATCTCTCATCTTTAAATATCCGTGTTGCCCATGAGGTAAAGGGCTGCGCAAAAAACGTGCTGCCGTACCTGATGGATGGGGAAACATTTCTGGACACGCTTTTGATCTCCCCGCCGGGAGCAGGAAAGACAACACTTTTGAGGGATCTGATCCGGGAACTTTCATGCGGGGGAACATGGGGAGCGGGGAAGAATGTGTCCGTGGTGGACGAGCGTTCGGAGATCGCAGCGTGTTTTGGAGGAGTTGCCCAGTGTGACCTGGGGCCCAGGACCGACGTGATGGACGGGTGCCCTAAGTCTGAGGGAATGCTCATGATGCTGCGCTCTATGGCACCCCAGGTGCTGGCGGTGGACGAGGCAGGAGGGGAAGGCGAGATCCTGGCGATGAAGTATGGGATGAACTGCGGGTGCAGGATCCTGGCGACGGTCCATGGTGCAGATGTTGGGGATATCATGAAGCGGCCGGCGTGGCGGGAACTGGCGGAAGCGAAGGTGTTTTCCCGGTATGTGGTTCTTTCCGGAGTTCCGGGACCGGGAACGATAGTGGGAATTTATGATGTGAATTTTCAGCGAATGGATAAAGGAAGTTAAGGTTTAAACAAGACATAGATCGTGAGTGGACGGGGGATGAGACATGAAATATTTAGGACTCTTGTGCATGGCGGCAGCGGCGGTAGCTGGAGGTTTTCTGCTGGCGGGGGAGTGGGAGATGCGGGTAAAGATGCTTGGAATCTTCCGACAGATGGCGGTCTATCTGAAGGCGCGGATCCTGTACTCCAACGAGACGCTGCCGGAGGCGCTAAAGGAGATCGGCAGCCGGTTTTCAGACGGGAATTCCGGGATGGCGGCGGAGGCAGGACTCTTTTTTCTACGGGTGGAAAAGCGGATGGAGGAAGAAGCTGGGAAGCCGTTTGCCGCGATATGGAAGGAAGAGATGGAAAAATTCCCGGACGACCTTCCTTTAAGAAAACAGGATCTTGAAGCACTCCAGGCACTGGGGGAAAATCTCGGTTACGCGGACAAAAAGACCCAGGAGCGGACGATCCTGTTCTATCTGGAACAGGCGGATGACTCCTTGGCGTTCTTAAAGAAGGAGATGGAGAGCCGGACGAAGCTTTACCGGTCTCTCGGAATGGCGGCAGGACTTTTTATTCTGGTACTCTTTGCGTAAGGGGGGGAGACTATGGGGGTAAATCTGATATTTAAGATCGCGGCGGTGGGGATCCTGGTGTCGGTGATGTGTCAGGTGTTGAAACACAGCGGGCGCGAGGACCAGGCGTTTCTCACGAGTCTCGCAGGATTGATCCTGGTGCTGTTTTGGATCGTGCCGTATATCTATGATCTGTTTGAGACAATTAAAAATCTGTTTTCGCTGTGAAAGGAGGGAGAGTTATGGCGGTAGTTCAGGCGGCACTTCTGGGGCTTACGGCAGTTTTGCTTGCGGCGCAGTTAAAACCGCTGAAGCCAGAGTACGCGGTGTACCTGGTTCTGGCGGCATCCATCGGAGTCGGATTTCTTGGTCTGGCAAGACTGGGTGTGCTTTTGGACACCCTGCGGGAGATAGGAAACGGGATCAGGATCCGGCATGTGTATCTGGCGGCGTTATTCAAGATGGCGGGAATCACATATATCGCAGAGTTCACGTCGGGGATCTGCAAGGATGCCGGATACTCTGCAGTGGGGACCCAGGTGGAGATGGTTGGGAAGCTGGCGATCCTCGCGGTGAGCGCGCCGGTGGTGCTGTCGCTGGTGGAGACATTGAAGGTGTTTATGGAATGAGATGGAAGAGAAATGTATTTCTGATGCTGGGGCTTGTTATGGGGATATTCTGGGGAATCAGACAGAGTGAGGTTACAGCTTTTGCCGCAGAGCAGACCGGTTTCAGACAGAAAACAGGGCGGCAGGCTGGATTGTGGACAATTCCGATACCAACAGCGGAAACAGTGGATTTCGGGCAGAGAGCGGAACCGCAGCAGGATGATGAGATAGCAGATATTGACGTTACAGAAATCCAGGAGTATTTAGACCAGATCGGCGGTGATGATACAGCGGGACTTACATTCCGGGACTTAATGGACATGATCCGGAAAGGTGATGCGGAGAACGTCTTCTTATATGGAAAGGACAGGATCGTCTCCGCACTGTTCTCGGAGATCCGGACAAACACCTCGTTTTTAGCGGAAATCCTGATCCTGTCCCTGTGCGGGGCGGCATGTTCCGGCTTTTTCGGAATTTTCGGTTCCAGCCAGCTGTCGGAGACGGGGGCCTACGTGATCTGTATCTGCGTGCAGACATTCCTGGCGGCGAGCTTTTTTGCCAGTATTCGCATTGCAGAGGAGACCACAGGGGATATCTTAGGGTTCATGAAGGTTCTGCTCCCGGCATATTTCCTTGCAGTGACTATGGCGGGTGGGGCGGTGACGTCGGCATCGGTCTGCGGATTCACGCTGGGGGCCATTGGCGTGATCCAGGCGGTGGTTTCGGGATTCCTTTTGCCGATCATGAAGCTCTACATGGTGCTCTCCCTGGTGGGAAATCTGTTCCGGGAAGAAATGTTCTCGGTGATGACGGAGTTCCTGGGAAAAGTCGTGGGGTGGACCGTGAAGACCATGTTCGGTATCGTTGTGGGATTTCACCTGATCCAGGGGCTGGTTCTGCCCCAGGCGGATGCCATGAAAAACGCGGCGGTCGTGCGGACCATCGAGGCGGTTCCGGGAATCGGCGCAGGGGCCGGGGCGATGTCAAATCTTCTGATGGGATCGGCGGTTCTCATAAAGAACACGGCGGGTGCCGCGGCGGTGGCGGTCCTGATCTTTCTGGCGTCGGTACCTATGGTGAAGCTGGCGGTGCTCATGGCGCTCTACTATCTGGCAGCGGCTGTGATGCAGCCTGTATGTGATAAGCGGCTGGCTGCATGCATGGCACAGAGTGCCGTGGGGCATGGGATGTTACTCGAAATCGTCGGGTATTCTCTGGCGTTGTTTGCGGTGACCATCGCAGTGATCAGTTATTCTACGAATGCGGTGTATTATGCGGGATGAGTTGTTGTCACACTGCATATTATCAAGGTGGCTGTGCAAAATGTGAACAGCAGCGGAGAAGTGGAGGAGCGGCATGAAAGCGATTGAAAACTGGGTAAAAGACATCGTTTTTTACATGATCTTCGTGACCATGGTCATGAATCTTCTGCCGGATCCGAAATACGAAAAGTACTTGCGGCTGTTTGCCGGGGCGGTTATGATCCTGCTGGCTTTTGGGCCGCTTGCACGGATCACGGGGATGGAGACAGCGATAGCGGGCATGTTTGAGAAGATCATCTTTGAGGACGATGTGCGGACGCTGAAGGAGGAACTTGGAGCCGTGGATGAGAGGCGGATCGCAGGATTTTATGAGCGGTACCGTGCGGCGGTGGAGTCTGATATCCGGACTATGGCAGAGAGTGATGGTCTGGAATGCGTGAGCGTATCGGCCCGGGTGGCGGATGCCGGAAATCTCAGCCATGTGAAGTTAGTGGTCCGGGGAGAGCAGAATCAGGCAGGAGCGGAGATCGCTTCGGTCAGAAGGAAGATAGGAGCTTATTATGGAGTGGAAGAACGGGACATTGAGGTCGATGTTGAAGGGGAATAAGGAGAAGGTGATTTTTCTATTCTGTTCCGGGCTGCTGCTGTTTGTGATCTCACTGCCGAATGGGAAGACAACGGATTCCGGATTGAGAGCTGGAACGGTGGAGGTGATTGCGGATGTCAGCGGGGACGATGAGAGCACTGCGTTGGAAGATGCCGGGGAGGAAGCTGCGGCGAAAGAGGAGAGTGGTTCTTACGAGGAGAAGTTGGAGCGGCGGATCAGGGAACTATTAAAGAGTGTGGATGGCGTCGGGGAGGCGGATGTGATGGTAGTGTTGAAATCTTCGGAGGAGAGGATCTGGCATGTGGATAAGAGCAGCACGTCCTCAGTGACGGAGGAGAGTGGGAGCAGCTCCGGGAGTTCACGGGTCATAAGGGAGGAGAACCAGTCAGAGAGCACGGTGCTTGACGGGAAGAGCCAGTCACCGGTGATGGAGAAGGAAGTGAAACCGGAGATCTCCGGTGTAGTCATCAGCGCGGACGGCGGCGGAAGTGCGGTGATCCGGGCGGAGATCTCGGAGGCGATGGAGGCGCTTTTAGGACTTCCGGCGAATAAGATCAAGGTGATGAAGCGGGCGGTGAAATAAAGGCAGTGGATTGCAGAGTATCGGCAAAAATGGGTTCTGTTTTTTACAGAGGAGAGAATTACAGCGGTATATTTCAAGCCTGGAATCATAGAATGGAAGTATGAAAGTATGGGAAAGAAGGAGTTTTGCGATGAAACGGATCTTCAGAAGAAATCAGATCATTATCACAACGCTGGCGGTCATGATCGCGGCAGCGGGATACCTGAATTACTCGTCGAAGAAGGAAGTGGCGGGGGCAGAGGTGTACGAGGCGGGGATGATGGATATTTCCGATTCGGACATTCTGGCGGAGAATCAGGCGAAGAATGGGGTGGATGATGGAAAGCTTAAGGAAATTGCGAGTCTTGACGGGGATGGAGAGGAACTTCTGCCCGATGGAAATGAGGTGGCGGCGATGCCTGAGAGTGCGGAATCTGCTGGTGCAGAAGTTTCCGGGCAGGAGACAGCGGCTGCGGGAATTGAGAATCCGGGTGAGGCGGTGCTCACCGGCGGAACAGGGATCTCCGAGTACATAGCTGGCATCCAACTTGGCAGGGAGCAGATCCGGGCAAAGAATAAGGAAACTCTGATGCAGATCATCAACAGTGACCAGATCTCGGAGGAGGAGAAGCAGACGGCGATCCAGAACCTCATCGGGATGACGGAGATCTCGGAAAAGGAGAACGCGGCGGAGACGCTTTTAAAGGCAAAAGGCTTTGTGGACCCGGTGGTCAGCATCACGGACGGGAAGGTGGACGTCGTGGTGAACGCGGCATCGCTCTCGGACCAGGAGCGGGCGCAGATCGAGGATATCGTGAAGAGGAAGACGGAGATCGGGGCGGACGGGATCGTGATCACGCTGCTGGATGTGGATGAGTGATAAGGACGATGGTGACGGAATATTGGCGTAAAGCGGTATGGTTCCCGGTATCTCTGGCGGCAGGCGCAAAGTGTGATAAAAAGAACTATGCAAAGAGAGGAGAAAATGGTATAATAACTGTATCTTTGATATACAGGAGGTAATTGTTGTGGCAGCGGAAACAGAGAGAAGCAGTCATAAGGTTTATGAAAAGGACAAAATTGGAGAAGTCCAGATTGCGGATGAAGTCGTGGCAATTATTGCCGGCCTGGCAGCAACTGAAGTTGACGGCGTGGACTCCATGGCGGGAAATATTACGAACGAGCTGGTTGGAAAGCTTGGAATGAAGAACCTTTCCAAAGGCGTTAAGGTGGAAGTTACGGAGGAGCATGTAAGCGTGAATATGGCTCTGAATCTGAAATATGGATATAGTATTCCGGACGTCTGCGAGAAGGTGCAGGAGAAGGTTAAGAACGCGATCGAGAACATGACGGGGCTTACGGTGCTTGATGTGAATATTAAGATTGCCGGGGTCAGCCTGGAAGAAAAGTAAAGATTGTGACTGCGTAAGGGCAGGATTCCCGGGAGACCGGGAGTCCTGCCCTTTTTGGAGAACTTATTTTATCTCGATTGTGTAGTTATAGCTGTAGGTATGGACGTAAAGTGTATTATCCTGGTATACGAGGAGATCAGGCTGTTTTTTTAGGGTCAGTCGGGAGAGAACCTCGCCGGTGTGGAGATCGAGCTGGTAGAGGTAGTCGTCCTCGGAGGTGAAGCCGTATCCGCAGATGATCACATTGTCTTTTACGATAAAGTTCATGGAATTACAGGTCTGGTCAGCGCTTCTCCAGAGGAGTTTGTCATTTTCCAGATCATAGGCAAACATGAAACAGGTATCCGGCTGGGCGTAGCCGTTTGTCACGCTGGCACCGTAGAAAATACCGTCCTTCAGACAGGCATTGTTTCCGTTGATGTACCATTTGTCGGTGGGATAGGTTAAGACATACAGGCAGTTTCCGGTACCGTTCTCAAAAATATAAAGCTCTTCGCCGGACCAGAGGTACTGGTAATTGTCATCATAAAAGCTGTTCCAGTCGGTGCCGATCATTGGGAGGGATAATCCTTTCCTGTCGTACCATTCGTTTGCAAAATCGATACCGTTTTCTTCTTCGGATACGATCCTTAAATCAAAAGGAGCGGCGGCATCACCGGTGGGATGTGTCTCCCTGGCTGTGGACAGGTCGATGGTAATGTATTTTGTCTCAGGAGCCGTATTTTCGGTGTCAGTATTGGCAACAGGGCTGGTTTCTGTTTTCATATCGGTTTCAGAGCTGTCTTCTGCCACTGTTTTCGTGTCAGATCCAGAAGTGCTTTCTGACTCCGTTTCCACTGCCGTTTTTAATTCGACTTCGGAAGTATGTACGGCTGTTTCTGTGGAGACTTCCTCCGAAATATTATTTTTATTGCCGCATCCGGTTAATAGCATGCACAGGATGATGAGCGGCAGGTATTTTACTTTGTTCATTGTATTATTTTCCTTTCTGAGGTAAGTTTGGAATTCTGAAGGGATCAGAACCGTAAGAAAACATAGGCTGGAAGGCAAAAATCCCATCAGCGAAGCTGATCTGGAATGGATTTTTGCACGTAACTATGAAGGTACTGAATAGTTACGTATAATCCTAAATTAGGAGTACTCTGTTCTGCGCTCACATCTGCAGAAGCTGCAAAAGGCAGCTTTTTCGGAAGCATGGCTGCAAAGGAGCAGTTCAGAGATTGATAATCAGAGCAGCACGGACTGACGGAAAAGCCCGTCGGCCCGTTCAGATAAACGGAGGTAGAAAAGTGACCAGAAGGGAAGCCAGAGAACATTGTTTTAAAATGCTGTTCTGCCAGGATTTTTACCCGGCAGAGGAGAAGGAAGAGCAGTTAGAAAGATATTTTGAAGCGCCGAAGGAGGATGTGACCGGCGAAGACGGAAAAGATGAGATCCTTCATGATCCGTTTGAGAAAGAAGAGGACCGCGCATATCTCGAAAAACGCGTCGAGAAGATCATGGAACTGATCCCGGAGATCGATGAAAAGATCAACGAGATCGCGGAAGGCTGGAGAACAAGACGTATGGGTAAAGTTGAGCTTACGATTTTACGTCTTGCAGTGTTCGAGATGAAATATGACGAGGAGATCCCGGAGAAGGTTGCCATCAACGAAGCGGTTGAACTCGCAAAGAAATTCGGCGGAGATGAAGCCCCGGCGTTTGTAAACGGTATCCTTGCAAAACTGATCCAGAAAGGCAATTAAACGATGGCAGGTGTTTACTCTGTTGCACAGGTAAATTCATACATCAAAAATATGTTTGCACAGGACTTCCTTCTTCGCCGCCTGTCGGTGAAGGGGGAAGTTTCCAACTGTAAGTATCACAGTTCCGGACATATCTATTTCACACTGAAAGACGGCGGCGGAACACTTCAGGCTGTCATGTTCGCAAGCCAGCGCCGTGGCCTCAACTTTAAGCTTGCCGAGGGACAGCAGGTTGTTGTAAAAGGAACTGTGGATGTCTACGAGCGGGACGGAAAATACCAGCTCTACGCGTCAGAAATCGAACTTTCCGGGCGCGGGGACCTGTATCTGAGATTTGAAAAACTCTTAAAAGAGCTGGAAGAGATGGGGATGTTTGACCCGCAGTATAAGCGGCCGATCCCGCGGTTCGCAAAGACCGTGGGAATCGTCACAGCGCCCACGGGAGCTGCGATCCGGGATATCATGAATATCTCCCACAGACGGAATCCATATGTCCAGCTGATCCTCTACCCGGCCCTGGTTCAGGGAGACGGCGCAAAGGACAGCATCGTAAAAGGAATCCGGACGCTTGATGCGATGGGACTGGATGTCCTGATCGTCGGGCGCGGCGGCGGTTCGATCGAAGACCTTTGGGCCTTCAACGAGGAGGAAGTCGCCAGAGCGATCTTCGCATGCAATACGCCGGTTATCTCCGCAGTCGGTCATGAGACCGATGTGACGATCGCGGATTACGCGGCAGATCTTCGGGCACCGACTCCGTCAGCAGCGGCAGAGCTTGCGGTATTTGATTATTTCCAGTTCCGGATGGATCTGAATGCGAGAAAACAGCGCCTGATGAAGGAGATGGGAACATGTCTTGAGCGGGCTAAAAGCAGATTAAAGCATGATGAGCTGACATTGCGGTTTTATGACCCGAAGAGCCAGCTGAATGAGAAGAAAAAACGGCTGGCGGACGTGGAAGATACACTTTTACGTCTGATTGCAGAGCGGCAGCAGGAGACGAGACGTGATCTGCAGAATGCGGAGACACTGCTCAGAAGATCCATGGCAGACCGGCTTGCGGCAGATAAAAGAAATCTTGCGGTGAAGAGTGAACGTCTGTGGGGACTGTCCCCGTTAAAGAAGATCAGCGGAGGATTCGGATTTATCACGGACGGGGATGGAAAACGTCTGGAGACTGTGGAACAGGCGGAAGCCGGAAAACGGATCACGGTCCGGGTGAAGGACGGTCGAATCGGGGCTGTTGTAGATCATGTTGAGAAGTATCGGTAGGAATCCACCACAGAATATTATCTATCGCACCAATTTTCACGAATAATTAAACAATAATTCAAGTAGGAAAATAGAACGATACGGCAGGATATGCTGCCACAGTGAGGAATCATATGGATGACGAGACAAGAAAACAGATGAATGTCGAGGAGACATTTGCGGCTCTCGACCGGATCATCGGAAAGCTGGAAAAGGGAGACGGATCTCTGGAGGACGCTTTCGCTGATTATGAAGAGGGCATGAAGCTTGTAAAGAGCTGTAACGAAAAAATTGAGACGATCGAAAAAAAGATCCTTGTTTTGAGTGGAGATCAAACGGAGGAAAAGGAAAATGGCGGACAATTTTAAGGAAAGGTTCAGTCAGGCGGTCAAGGAGACTGAGACAGTCGTATATTCATATTTGCCGGAGGAGACCGGACACCAGAAGACGATCTTTGAGGCAATGAATTATAGTGTAAAAGCAGGTGGAAAGCGCTTAAGACCGCTTCTCATGCGGGAAGTGTACCGGCTGTTCGGCGGAAACGGTCCGGAGATCAAGCCGTTCATGGCGGCCATGGAGATGATCCACACCTCGTCCCTGATCCATGACGATCTGCCGTGCATGGATAACGACGAATACCGCCGCGGAAAACTCACCACCTGGAAAGCCTACGGCTATGATATGGCAGTACTGGCGGGTGACGCGCTGATGATCTACGCGTTCGAGACTGCGTCAAAGGCCTTTTCCATGGGCGCTGATCCGGCAAAAGCCGGCCGCGCCATCGGGATCCTCGCAGAAAAGACCGGAATCTATGGCATGATCGGCGGACAGACCGTCGATGTGGAGCTCACCGGAAAGGCGGTTCCGAGAGAAAAACTTGATTTCATCTACCGGTTAAAGACCGGTGCTCTCCTCGAGGCCTCCATGATGATCGGTGCAGTTCTTGCGGGCGCGACCGTGGAAGAGATCAAAGAGGTGGAAACGATGGCCTCCGAGGTCGGTCTCGCGTTCCAGATTCAGGACGATATCCTCGATGTGACGAGCACTCAGGAAGAGCTTGGAAAGCCGGTTCTGAGCGATGAAAAGAACGAAAAGACCACTTATGTGACCTTAGAAGGCCTTGAAAAGGCAAAACGGGATGTAAAGGAAATTTCTGACCGGGCAGCAGGAAGACTTGCGGGGCTGCCGGGAAAAAATGAATTTCTGTACAATATTATTGAAATGCTCGTGAATAGGAAAAACTAATCACTATATAAAATATGTAAGGGAGTAGTCTGGAAACATGCTGCTTGATCATATAAAACAGTCTTCGGACATCAAAAAACTGAAAGAAGACCAGTATCCGGAGCTTGCGCGGGAGATCCGCCAGTTCCTGATCGAAAAAATAAGTAAAACAGGCGGCCACCTCGCTTCAAACCTTGGGGTTGTGGAACTTACGATGGCCCTGCATCTGGCGTTTGACCTTCCGAAGGATAAAATTGTCTGGGACGTGGGCCATCAAGCCTACACCCACAAGCTTTTAAGCGGAAGAAAAGCCGGTTTTGATGACCTGCGCCAGTTTGGCGGAATGAGTGGATTCCCGAAGAGAAAGGAAAGCCCTTACGATGCCTTCGACACAGGACACAGCTCTACCTCCATCTCTGCGGGTCTTGGACTTGCCCAGGCGAGAGAGATCACAGAGGAAGATTATTCGGTGATCTCGGTCATCGGAGACGGTGCCCTGACCGGCGGAATGGCATATGAGGCATTGAACAACGCGGCCCAGATCAGAAAAAATTTTATTATTGTTCTGAATGACAATGAGATGTCCATTTCCAGGAACGTGGGCGGAATGTCGAAATATCTCAGCAGTGTCCGCACAAAAGAAGGATATGCGGAGCTAAAGCTCCGAGTGGAACGGACACTTTCCGCGATCCCTGTGATCGGAAGACCGCTGACATACGGTCTGTACCAGTTAAAGAACGGGATCAAACAGTTCCTTGTTCCGGGAATGTTATTTGAGGACATGGGGATCACATATCTGGGGCCTGTGGACGGCCATAACGTTCAGGAAATGATCCGTGTATTTAAGGAAGCGAAGCGCGTCCAGCATGCGGTCTTAGTCCATGTTATCACGAAAAAGGGAAAAGGCTACAAGCCGGCGGAAGAAAATCCAGCGCGATTCCACGGCGTGGAACCATTCGATATCAAGACCGGAAATCCTTTAAAGAAAAAGGAGTTTCCGAGCTACACGGATGTATTCTCAGAGAAGATCTGCGAACTTGCCGGAAAGAATAAAAGAATCGTGGCTCTGACGGCAGCCATGCCGGACGGAACAGGACTCACGAAGTTTGCGAAGGAATTCCCAAAACGGTTCTTTGATGTGGGAATCGCGGAGGCCCATGAGGTGACATCGGCGGCAGGCATGGCGGCAGCGGGATTGAAGCCTGTAGTTGCGGTGTATTCTTCCTTTTTACAGCGTGGCTATGACCAGGTGCTTCACGATGTCTGTATTCAGGATCTTGCGGTCCTGTTTGCCATCGACCGGGCCGGTCTTGTGGGAAGCGACGGGGAGACGCATCAGGGAATTTTTGATATTTCCTTCTTAAGTCTTGTGCCAGGAATGAACATCATGGCACCGAAAAACTGCTGGGAGCTTCAGGACATGCTGGAGTTCGGCGTGAATTTTGATGCGCCCCTTGCCATCCGTTATCCGAGAGGACAGGCGTACCGCGGACTGGAAGAATTCCGCGCTCCTGTCGAATATGGAAAGGCGGAGATGCTCTACGAGGAGTCAGAGATCGCACTTTTTGCCCTCGGCAGCATGGTGAGCACCGGCGAACATGTCCGGGAAAAATTAAAGGAAAAAGGACAGCCCTGTACCTTAGTGAACGCGAGGTTTGTAAAGCCGCTCGATACGGATATGATCGATCGTCTCTGCAAGACGCATAAACTGATCGTCACCATGGAAGAGAATGTTCTCCGCGGCGGCATGGGCATGTATGTTACAAAATATATCCATGAAAAACACCCGGAGATCCGCGTGATCCAGATCGCACTTCCGGATGCCTATGTAGAACACGGAAATGTTTCCGTGCTCAGGGAGATGCTTGGAATCAACAGCGATTCTGTGATCAGACGCATTGAGACGGAATTTTTAAACGAGAAGAGATAAGGAGCAAAGCCAATGAAAGAACGGTTGGATGTTCTGCTGGTAAAGAGAAATCTGGCGGAGTCCAGAGAGAAGGCGAAGGCGGTCATCATGTCCGGCATCGTCTATGTGGACGGACAGAAGGAAGACAAGGCGGGATCCATGTTCGACGAGACAGCGAACGTGGAGGTGCGCGGAACCACATTAAAATATGTGAGCCGCGGCGGCCTGAAACTGGAGAAGGCCATGACACATTTCGGCGTGACATTAGAGGGAAAGATCTGTATGGACGTCGGAGCGTCCACGGGCGGATTTACGGACTGCATGCTTCAGAACGGGGCAGTGAAGGTTTATTCTGTGGATGTGGGGCATGGACAGCTGGCGTGGAAACTCAGAAATGATGAGCGCGTGGTCTGCATGGAAAAGACCAATATCCGTTATGTGACTCCGGAGGAGATCCCGGACAGGATCCAGTTTGTATCCATTGACGTCTCCTTTATTTCTTTGACGAAGGTCCTGGGGCCGGTGAAGGCGCTCATGGAGCCGGACGGAGAGGTCGTATGCTTAATTAAGCCGCAGTTTGAGGCAGGGCGTGAGAAGGTCGGAAAGAAGGGCGTTGTCCGCGAAAAATCCGTCCATCTTGAGGTCATTGAGATGGTCGCCTCCTTTGCGGGCAGCATCGGTTTTGAGGCCCTCCATCTGGAATTCTCCCCGATCAAGGGGCCGGAGGGAAATATCGAATATCTGCTCCATTTAAGAAACTGCACGGATGGAAGTACATTTGCGAACGACACCATCGGCGCTTCCGAGATCGTTGAAAAGGCACACGAGACACTGGATAAATAAGGCATAACAGGCATAATTTTATGAAGAAATTTTACATCGTTGCAAATCCTGACAAAGAGAATACGAAGAATATGCAGGCGGCTATTGAAAAGTACCTGAAGGCTCACGGCGCGGGAGTTTCCTTGGGGAAAAGTGTGTCCGGACATGGAAATCCGTATACGGATCCGGAGGAGGTACCTGCGGATACCGAATGTGTCATCACGCTGGGCGGGGACGGAACCCTGATCCAGGCGGCAAGGGATCTTGCAGGGAGAAATCTTCCGATGATCGGTATCAATCTCGGCGGCCTTGGCTATCTTACCCAGATTGGCCGGGAAGGCGATGTAAAGGAGCTTCTGGATGCACTTTTGGAGGACTGCTATGAACTTCAGGAACGCATGATGTTGAAGGGCTGTGTTTACCGGAATGCAAGGCCGGTGAAAGAGAGCATTGCGCTCAATGATATCGTCCTGACAAGAGACGGAGATCCACGGGTATTAAAGCTAAAGCTTTACGTGGACGGACAGTTCTTAAATGAATTCAGCGCTGACGGTATGATCGTTGCGACTCCTACGGGATCCACGGCGTACAATCTGTCGGCGGGGGGGCCGATCGCCCAGCCGGACGGACAGCTGATGATCCTTACACCGATCTGCCCGCATACGCTGACGTCGAGAACGATCGTTTTCGGAGCGGATAGCCGGATCAGGATCGAGATCCCGGCAACAAACCGGGGCAGTCAGGTGGCGGCTTTTGACGGCGACACGTTAGTGCGGCTGGAAAATGGGGATTATATTGAGATCACAAAGGCAGAGACGGTGACAAGAGTTGTGAAGCTTGATCACCGGTCATTCCTTGATATTTTAAAGATGAAGATGTACGACGCGTGAATTTACAGCGGAATAGCGCTGCAGGACACGCAGGGCAGTGTGCGGATCACTTCAAAAGAAGTGAACTGGACACTGATACAGGACGAGATCAGAAAGGGGCAGCAGACATGAAGGTTGACAGACACAGTAAGATCGTGGAGCTGATCGGAAAATATCAGATCGAGACGCAGGAGGAGCTTGCGGAGTATCTGAAAAAGGCCGGATATCATGTGACGCAGGCGACAGTATCGAGAGATATCCGTGAACTGAAGCTCACGAAAGCTCCTGGAAAAAATGGCCGCCAGTGCTATGCAGTCATGCAGCATCAGAAAGATTTTGGCGAGAAATATATCCGTATTTTCAGGGACTGTTATGTGTCCATGGACATGGCACAGAATATTCTTGTGATCAAGACGGTTTCCGGTATGGCGATGGCAGTCGCTGAGGCACTGGATGTGATCGGTTTTCATGAGATCGTCGGCTGTGTCTGCGCATTTACTGCGCTGACCGTAAGAAAACTTAGAATAGAAGGCAAAAATCCTATCGGCACAGCCGATTTGGAATGGATTTTTGCGCGTAACTGTTTACTGAACAGTTACGGAGGAAAATAGGCTTTGGACCTTTTTGTTTAGAGCAGAATATTGCAGAAATATTGAGCCCTGCAGAGCAGAAACGGGATAATTACCTGGTTTTGCTGTGCAGGGATTTTTTTAGGAAACAGAACGGAAAAAGAGAACAACTGTTCGAAAAACACTGGACAATCGAACGTATGTGTGCTATACTCGTTTTACCAAATCGAACAAATGTTTTATTTTCATAGAGGGAAAGCGAGGGAACAGGATGCTTGTTGGTTTACATGTAAAAAATCTTGCTCTGATTGAGCAGGCTGACGTGGAGTTTGGAAACGGTTTAAATATCCTGACCGGTGAGACCGGAGCCGGAAAGTCGATTATCATTGGCTCTGTTGCCCTGGCGCTGGGCGCGAAAGCGTCAAGGGATATGATCAGATGTGGGGAAGAGTATGCGTATATTGAGCTTATTTTTTCGGTTGATGACGAGAAAAAACGGGAAGAATTAAAGAAAATGGATGTGTATCCGGATGAAGATGGTCTTTTGATCATCTCAAAAAAGATCACCCAGACGAGAAGCATCAGCCGGATCAATGACGAGACAGTGACGACGGCGCGCTTAAAAGCCGTGACCGGAAAGCTTCTCGATATCCATGGACAGCATGAACATCAGTCTCTCCTTCATAAGCAGAAACATCTGGAGATTCTTGATGAATATTCCTGGAGAGAGACAGGAAGCTTAAAAAGAAATGTGGCAGAGAGTTACCGGAGATATCTGGAATTAAAGGGAAAGCTTGACGGATTCTCTCTGGATGAGGAAAGCCGGAAGCGGGAACTTGATTTCGTGAGATTCGAGATCGATGAGATTGAGGATTCCGCATTAAAACCGGGCGAAGAGGAAGAACTTGCGGCGAAATTCCGTAAATTTTCCCATAGTCAAAAAATTATGGAAAGCTTACAGGGAGCTTATCAGGCGGTAGATGGGGACGCGATCGGGCGTGCGTACCGTGAGATGGAAAGTGTGGCATCCTACGATGAAAGACTGTCCGGGATCGCTGCGGGGCTTTCTGACGCGGAAAGTATTTTATCGGATATCTGCAGGTCGATCTCAGACTATATGGATGAGATGGAGTTTTCAGGGGAAGATTTTAAAAAGACGGAAGAACGTCTGGATCTTGTCCGTGGAATTATGGCAAAATACGGAAACAGCGAGGAAGCTGTCTTAAAGAGTCTGGAAGAAAAGAAAAAACGACTTGAGGAACTGGAAAACTATGAGGAACTGGCGTTTGCCGCAAAAGCCGAGTTTGAGGAGCAGAAGCGGGTTCTGGGACTTCTCTGCGGACGGCTCTCGAAGGAGAGAGAAAAAGCAGCAAAGATTCTGGAGAACCGGATCACGGAGGAGCTTGAGGACCTGAACTTCCTTCATGTGGAATTTCGGGTAGATGTACACCGGACCGATCACTTTACGGCAGCCGGCTCCGACGAGGTGGAATTTTTGATCTCCACAAATCCGGGAAGTATTCCGCCAAGGCCGCTGGGGGAAGTTGCTTCCGGCGGTGAGCTTTCAAGAATTATGCTGGCGATCAAGACGGTCCTTGCGGACACGGACGATATTCCAACTCTGATCTTCGATGAGATCGATACCGGTATCAGTGGACGGACTGCCCAGAAGGTATCGGAGCGCCTGTCCTATATCGGAAAAAAGCATCAGGTACTCTGTATTACCCACCTTCCGCAGATTGCGGCAATGGCGGATACGCACTTTGAAATAAAAAAATCTGTGGAGAATGGTGTGACTGCGACGAAAATCAGAAAACTAACAGAGAAGGATGAGGTGGATGAACTCGCAAGACTCTTAGGCGGAGCTGAGATTACGGAAAAAGTACGGGAAAATGCCGAGGAGATGAAACGTCTGGCAGAGGAGACGAAGAATCACAGAGCTGTACTTCAAACAGCGGGATGAATCGGCAGAATGAGAAAAAACTGACAGGGTGAAAATAAAAAAGCATCACATAATAGGAGAGGAGCAAAAAAGCTGCCTCTCCTTTTTTTATAACGGTTTCTGTGACGGATGGGAATGACTGTCTGATAAAGTGGAAACGATAAAAGGGAAGCGGCAGCTTCGGAAAACTGCAGTGCAGGCGCGACAGCGGCGTTGCAGATAAAGAACGAATAAAGGAGGAGCTGCCATGATGAAAAAAGAATCGTTTCGACGGATCCTGATCCGGATATTCTGGATTTCTCTCGTCTTTACAATCGGATTTTCCTGGGTCTATATCCGGTATGCAGTGCCGGATCGGCTGAATCTGGTGGTCAATGAGGAAGAAGTCTTTCATTTCGCTCTTCCTCCCGGAGTGACCTTTGAGAGTGACAGCGAGGAGGTTGTCCTGAAGAATGCTTCAGAAATCCCGCAAGGAATGATCCGGATCGAACGCCCGGATGCAGTCTCTATGTATGGAAAAAATGAGGGAAGCTACCGGGTTGGAATGAAGTTCCTGGGACTTATCCGGATGAAAGACATTCAGGTGGAGGTAGTGGATGGATCTTATGCGATCCCCTGTGGAATGCCGGTGGGAATCTATTTAAAATCAAAGGGCGTTATGGTGATTGGGACGGGGCAGGTCACAAATGATACGGGAAACGTTGTGGAACCTGCTTATGGGCTCTTAAAGTCCGGAGACTATATCCAGACGGTGGACGGAGAAGATCTGGAAGATAAAAATGATCTGGTGGACGCGGTGAGCGCGTCAGACGGGAAGACGCTGGCGCTCGGAATCCGGCGTGATGGTCGCAGGATTGAGGTCGATATGACACCGGTTCTTGCGGAAGACGGAAGCTATAAGCTTGGTGCCTGGGTCAGGGATGATACTCAGGGAATCGGAACCATGACTTATGTGGATATGAACGGAAATTTTGGTGCTCTTGGGCATGGAATCAGTGACAGTGATACCGGGGAACTGGTGGATATTGAAGGTGGGGAACTCTATGAGACCCAGATCCTCGGGATCGAAAAAGGCCAGACCGGAAAGCCGGGAGTCATGTCAGGAGTGATCTATTACGGAAAAGGAACAAAACTGGGGGAAGTGAAGGAGAATACGACAGAAGGAATATACGGAACCGTAAACCAGCATTTTCTGGATTCAATAAAAACCGATGCGATTCCCGTCGGCTTCCGACAGGATACTCACAAGGGAACTGCGTACATCCGAAGCAATGTGTCCGGGGAAGTAAAAGATTATGAGATCGAAATTCAGAAGGTGGATTACGGCAGCATTCAGAAAAATAAAGGCCTGGTTCTCCGTGTTGTGGATGAGGAACTTTTAAATTTGACAAGCGGCATTGTTCAAGGTATGAGCGGTTCACCAATTATCCAGGACGGAAAACTTATCGGGGCTGTGACCCATGTGTTTATCAACGATCCGACGAGGGGGTATGGGATCTTTGCGGAGAATATGATCTCGCATTGAGCGGGTACCATTTATGGTAAAGGTATTTAGAGCTTATAGGGGTTTAACAGAAAGTGAGCAGAGGGGAGCTGGACACAGAGGGGTATCGTTGTGAAGGAGCTCATATCCGTGTGAACAGTCATTTATGCCAGCGCTTGCAGGAACGTGCTTAACAGGTTCGCCGGGATCTGCCCCGGCGCAGATGCCTTTCCGGCGGTTCCGAAGGTCACGCAGGAGCCGACGAGCTGACCGCAGATACGGCTGATGACGCCGGTGGGGCTCATGGACATGGTGATCACCGGGGTATCACTGTGCTCCTCCTTCATGGTCAGTGTGGCATCAAGCAGTGTCAGGACATCCCGCTCACACTGCGGCATCACCGCGAATTTCACGATATCAGCGCCCAGGGACTGCATCAGGCAGAGATTGCTTATGATGATGTTCTTATCCGGCGTTGCGGTAAAGTCGTGGCGGGAAGCGACGACCTTCACACCGACCCGGTGGGCTGCCGCAACGATCGTTTTCATCGTCTCTTCCCCGCGGGAGAGTTCCACGTCAACGAGATCGATGAGGTCGCTGTCGATCACGGCGAGGATCGTCTTCGTATAGGTCTCCGTATCGATCTCCAGCATTCCGCCCTCCACGCTGGTGCGGATCGTAAAGAGCACCGGGATATTTCCGAGGGAATTCCGGAATAAGGTCATTGCCTTGATCCGGATTTCGGGATCTTCCATACCGGTATAGAAGTCCGCACGCCATTCGATCAGGTCAAACGGAGTATTTCGGATCAGATTTACAGATTTTTTCAGGTCATCGAGATTTGTATCGGTAACCGGAATGCAGATCTTTGGCATTCCGTCTCCAAATTTCACATTTCTTACTTTTACGATTGCTCCCATAAGTGATTACTCCCCTGTTTCTATATGATTTACGTAATATCCTGTCATGCGGTATATGCCGCGCATCTCTCTGCGAGAATGCGGTGTACCGTTTTTCAAAATCGGCAAAGCCTGCGAAGCGTGATCAGCTATGTCCATAGTATAAAGACAGGAGAGAGAAAAGTCAACACTTACATACGTTAAAGTTTAAAAATTTAAAGCAATATATTAACAGGAACGATCAATTCCCGCCGATCAAGCGAACTCATCGATGGATCGCAAAGGTGTGCAAAGAATTGTTAAAATAATATCATATAGATTTACAGGAAAACAGTTTTATTCCTGCATTTCACACATCAATTTTTACCATTCACACACGATTTTGTGCAGTTTGCACGAACCCCATTGTATCAGAGCTACGTTTACGTTAAAATTTAGACATGAAATGTGAAATATTTATAAAGAATATGAAGCATTTGAAAAGTGGGTATGTAATGATCCGGGTGGGACCGGATCGTTACGGGTAAACAAAAAGAAGGAGAGGTAAACAGTATGAGATTAGTGAAGAGAATCACAGCAGCAGCTATGGCACTCACAATGACAGCAGCTCTTGCAGGATGCGGCAGCAGCTCCGGCAGTACATCTACAACAGCAGCAGCTGATACAACAGCGGCAGCCGTAACTGAGAAAGCGGCGGATGGTTCCAGCGCAGAGGCGGGCAGCACATCCGTGAGCATTGACAGGGCGAAAGAGTTTGTCACAGTCGCGACCGGTCCTACGAGTGGTATCTACTACCCGATCGGCGGCGCATTTGCAACCGCATTAGGAAATGCAGGATATAAGACATCCGCACAGGCAACCGGCGCTTCCGTTGAGAACATCAACCTGATCTTAAACGGTGAGGCAGAGCTTGCGATCGCAATGCAGGACTCCGTCGTACAGGCATATGAGGGCTTTGGTGCGTTTGAGAAGGCAGAGCCGGATCTGAGAGCTATGATGAGACTCTGGCCGAACTACGTACAGCTTGTAACCGTGGCAAGCACAGGCATCAAGAGCGTTGAGGACTTAAAGGGCAAGAGAGTCGGTATCGGTGCTCCGAACTCCGGCGTTGAGTTAAATGCGAGAATGATCTATGAAGCATACGGCATGACATATGAGGATAGTGATGTTGACTACTTATCCTACGGTGAAGCGATCGACCAGATGAAAAACGGTCAGTGCGACGCGGCATTCGTTACCTCCGGTCTTCCGAACGCAACCGTCAGCGAGCTGGCATTCAGCTACGATATGGTGATCGTTCCGATCGACGGCGAAGGCAGAGACAACCTGATCGAGAAATATCCGTTCTTCTCCGCAAGCACGATCCCGGCCAATACATACAACAACAAAGAGGACGTGGAGAGCGTATTCGTTTACAATATCATGCTTGTAAATAAGGACGTATCCGATGACATGGTCTACGATATGCTTGACTGTATCTTCTCCGACGATGGAATCGCTACCATCAAGGCATCCCACAACACAGCAGACAAGAACATCGATGTTTCCTTCGGTGTTGACGATGTAAAGATCCCGCTTCATGACGGTGCTGCGAAGTGGTGGCAGGATCACGGTTATGAGACTCCTGAGAACTAAATTAAAAATCCTGATTCCGGTTCTTCTGGTAATCACAGCAATCTCTGCTGCCGTATTTATACGGCAGCAGAAAAAAATTCTGGTGATCGAAGAGCTTGAAACCGGAAATGTTTACCGGGAGATTCCGGTAAAGACCGGTGACGAGCTTTCCTTCCAGTGGGAACATTCCTTTGAGCATATTCCGTGGTACGAGTATTACGAGATACAGAAAGACGGAAGCTTCATTCTCCACACCATCGCGGTCGCGGGCTTCGGTGCCGGAATTCCGGCAGAGATGGACTGCAAATACCGCTACGAAGACGGACTCGTCTACATGGATGAGATCGAAAGCGTCTTTCCGCAGTTCAACTGGATCAATTCCCAGACAGCCCTGAAGAACATCAAGGTGAATGGCGAGCTCCTGATTCAGGGCTCTGACATGCCGCATCACGTAAAAATGGTGCTGAGGATCCGGAATGGTTTTGAAAAATAAGAAAAGGAAACTGCTGAAGAAACATCGACAACAACTCTGACAACGAAGGGAAGGGAAATCTGTATGAGCGAAAAAGAGAAAAACATCGTCCCCAGTACAGCGGAAGCAGAGATGAGCGAGGAAGAAAAACAGAAACTCCTCGAGCAGTTTGATAAAGAGAGCAAGACGAGAAAGTTCGGGTCCCCGGTATTAAAGAAAGCTTACCGGGTATTCGCGATCATCGTTACCTTATATCATCTGGTTTTCGCATCCGGTCTTTACATGCCGGAAACATTAAAGCATCGTTCCATCCATGTCGGCATGATCCTGATTCTTGCCTTCATGCTTTATCCGGCTACGAAAAAAGCGAGCCGCAAAGTGATCGCATGGTATGATTATGTATTTATCGCATTGTCAGCCGCAGTTCCGATCTATATGTGCGTAGATTATGTAAACATCATAAACCGTGCCGGAAAGCCGGACATGATGGATGTCGTGATCGGTACCCTGTTAACCCTGGTCGTTCTGGAGGCAACGAGACGTGTCTGCGGCATGGCTCTCCCGATCATCTCCATTATCTTTATGATCTACAGCTTAATGGGCACGAAGCAGGGACTCATCCCGATTGATGTCCCGGGCATCTTCCTCCACAGAGGATATACATGGCAGAAGTTAATGAGCCATTTCTTCTCGAACACGGAAGGTATATACGGATCGTCGGTCAACGTCGCGTCCACCTACATCTTCCTCTTCATTGCCTTCGGTGAAGTCATGAACAAGTGTGGCATGGGTCAGTTCTTCAACGACTTCGCAAACGCCATCGCGGGCGGCACAAAGGGCGGCCCGGCAAAGGTAGCAGTCGTTGCTTCCGGTCTTCTCGGAATGATCAACGGTGCAGCCGTAGCCGTCGTTGTTACGACCGGTTCCTTCACGATTCCGCTTATGAAAAAATCCGGCTATGATGACGAGTTCGCAGGCGCCGTTGTTGCGACCGGTTCTGTCGGCGGACAGCTGATGCCGCCGGTTATGGGTGCTGCCGCATTCATCATGGCAGATACCCTTGGCATGAAGTACAACGAACTTCTTTTATCCGCGATCATCCCGGCAGTCATCTACTACATGGGCATCCTGTTCCAGATCCAGATGAGGGCTGAGAAGATGGGAATGCAGGGAACCCCGAAGGATCAGCTTCCGAAGATGTCCCAGGTCATGAAGGAGTACGGTCATCTGGCACTTCCGATCATCTTCCTCGTTTACATGCTGTTCTTCTCCGGAAAGACGGTAATCATGGCTGCGTTCTATACGATCGTATTCACGATCATCGTGGCGCAGTGCAGAAAGAATACGAGAATGACCTTCCAGGATATTCTTGATGCGATGGTAGCGAGCGCGAAGTCTACCGTATCCGTAGCGATCGCCTGCGCTTGCGTTGGTATCATCGTTGGTTCCTGCTCGATCACAGGTTTCGCCCTGAATATGGCAAATACCATCATCAGCATCGGCGGAAAGAGCCTGATGTTCACACTGGTATTCACAATGATCACCTGCATGATCTTAGGTATGGGTCTTCCGAGTATCCCGTCCTATATCATTACATCCACGATCGCAGCTCCGGCTCTGGTACAGCTTGGTATCCCGGCCCTGGTTGCCCACATGTTCTGTTTCTACTTCGCAATGTTCGCAAACCTGACACCGCCGGTTGCCCTTGCAGCCTTTGCGGCAGCAGGTATCGCAGGCGGAAGTCCGATGAAGACAGGATGGGCATCCGTAAAGCTTGCGCTTGCAGGATTCATTCTTCCGTACATGTTTGTATACAATACAGACCTTCTGCTGCTTGATACTCCGCTTGCAAAAGCGATTCAGGTTGCAGTAACTGCTGCAGTTGGTGTATTCTTAATCAGTACAGCAGTCGAAGGTTTCCTGTTCACAAAGGTCAACGTCGTACTGAGAATTGCCAGTCTCATTGGCGCGTATCTCCTGATCGACAGCGGTCTTGTGACAGATATCGCTGGTATCGTGATCTGCGCAGTTGTATTCGTATTCCAGAAAGCAGCTGCAAAGAAGAGTACACCGGCGGCAGCGTAGACCTTCATCAAATTTGCGATCACTCACCACCTGAAAGAGGTGGGAGTCTTCTCGATTGAGATAACCAGTGAACACACAGGGACTGCTGCAGAAACTATACTGCGGCGGTCCCTGCTTTTCTATATGTGTCTGTTAGAACACACCGGGTCAGACATTTGTGATCCATGCTATGCGCAGATGTTCCGAAATGGATGTTTTGCGCAGATTGCAATAACCACTGCGGACAGATATAGAAAAACAGGGATCGTCAGAGACAGGAGGAAACAACATGCTGCTTGATGTTATTTACAGTATCTGCTTTAACATCTGCCTATTGGTAGTGCTCGCCTTCATGATGACGAAGATGGACTTTGTCCAGAGACTTCTATTAAATGAAGAGGGCGGAAGTGAGGAAGGAAGAGGGGAGAACGTATGGCAGAGACTCTGGGAAAAGGTGCTTCTCGGCGTGATCTTCGGCATATTCTGTATCATCTCTGATTACATTGGGATTCAGGTGACAGGGGCGCTGCCGAATGCCCGGGTGATCGGTGTCCTGTCCGCCGGATTTCTTGGCGGTCCTGTCTCCGGCTTTATCACGACAGCGATTGCGGCGGCTCACCGGTATCTGATCTTCCCTGAGCGGATCTCCACGGTGGCCTGTGTGCTCTCCGCGATCATCCACGGGATCATCGGTTCCTTTATCGGCTGGAAGAAGAAGGAAAACCGCCAGTACTCGAATACATTTCTGCTTGGAGTCACGTTCATTTCCGAGATGATCCATATTGTTCTGATCCTGCTGCTCACCCGACCGTTTGATGCGGCCGTTGAGATCGTAAAGATCGTGATCGTTCCGATGGTGATCATCAATTCCGTCGGCATGGTGATCTTCTTTAATGTTTTTAAATCGATCTTCAACACGGAGGACTTGAAGGTTGCGTCCAAGGTCTCCCTCGCAATGAGAACCGCCGAGCGGTGTACCCCGTATCTTGGCTCTGTGGAGAATGACCGGAAGACGGCGGGAAGGATCATCGACATTATTATGGAAGAGTACCACTGTCAGGGCGCGGCACTGATCGATGACATGAAATTTCTGGCAAGGAGCGGGGCATTTTCCAGTATCGTTCTCACAGAGAACAATTATCCGAGACTTTTATCTGCAACAAAGACCTTCAAGACAACGAGGATCAGCCGCGTGCCTTTACCGGAGGACGGATTTTATCCTCTTTATAAGGAGAATGTGATCATCTCTGCACCGATCCTCCTCGATGAGGGAAAGGTTCTGGCGCTTGTGATGCTGGTGAAGAAAAATGCCTATTCCTATCGGGCGGATATTGAATTTGTCACGGGACTGGCGAATCACTTCGCGATGCAGATCAAGCTCTCGGAGATGGAGAAACAGAAGGAAGAGCTGAGAAAAGCGGAGCTTCGGACCCTGCAGTCCCAGATCAATCCGCACTTCCTGTTCAATTCTTTAAATACGATCTCCTACTTCTGCCGGGAAAAGCCGGAGAAGGCGAGAGAGCTCTTACTGGCACTGAGCTCCTATTTCCGCAGCATGTTGGAGGATACCGATTATATGGTAACGCTGGACACGGAGCTTGAGCATGTAAAAGCCTATACGATGCTTGAGGAGGCGCGGTTTGAAAAACGTCTCTCGATCGAGATCAATGCGGATCCGGAGGCGCTGCGAAGCTGCGTGCCGAACCTGATCTTACAGCCCATCGTGGAGAATGCGGTCCATCACGGGGCAATGCAGAGGGAAAAAGGAGTCGGAAAGGTCATCGTAAACGTAAAACGGGAGGAACGATCCACGAGGATCGACGTGATCGACAACGGACCGGGAATGGACTACCGGATCGTCCAGAGCCTGTACGGCGGGGAAAAAGTGGAACACACAGGAATCGGAATGATGAACGTGCAGCAGAGACTGATCTCCTTATACGGAAAGTCCTACGGACTCCAGATCGTGACAAGTGAAGAAGGGACGGACGTGCGGATGAACATTCCGGACAGCGCGGCTGGAAGCGCGCAGCAGGAGAAAATGGCCACCTGATGACTTCACGGAAGAATGGATGGTGCAGGCGGCTTGCCGTTTGGGCAGCTGAGTTCTTGAAAACGCGATTATATGGAACGAGTACAGGTTTTGACAGAAAATGGGAGGCATGAGGTATGAGAATAGCAGTAGTTGACGATGAGCGCCCGGCAAGAAGCGAACTTAAATATCTGGTGGAGCAGTGTGAGCCGGATGCGGAGATCGCGGAGGCCGACGGGAGCGAAGAATTTCTTGCAATGCTGGAAAATGAGAACTTTGATGTGTGTTTTGTGGATATCAATCTGGGCGGCATGAACGGCACTACGCTGGCATCCATGATAAAGAGAAAGCAGCCGGACACGCTGATCATCTTTGCCACTGCGTTCCAGGAATACGCGGTAAAGGCCTTTGAGATCGGGGCGGTGGATTATCTCTTAAAACCCTTTGACTATGAACGCGTCAAACGGGCGATGGAGCGGATCCATGAACACATAAAGGAAAAGGCCGCCGGTCCCGGATATGAAATCGGAAAGATCATGGTGAACACGGGCTCCAGCTTTCAGGTCGTTGATGTGGAGGATATCGTGTTCATTGAGACGGAAAAGCGTTCCTGCAAGATCCATATGAAGGACGGATCCTTCTATCTGCAGAACGAGTCACTGAACAATTATGAGACTCACCTGAAAAAGAGCCGGTTCTTCCGAATCCACAAGAGCTACCTGATCAATCTGGATTATGTGAAGGAGATGCAGGTGAGCTACAATAATGGATATTGTGTGAAGATGAAGTATTATGATGCTGAGGCACTGCCGATCGGTCGGACCCAGGTGAAGGAATTTAGACAGATTTTTGAAAAATAGAAATAATTAGAACAACAAAGCAAATATTGAAAAATAAAGATCCCGTCAAAAGCCAGGACGTACAGATATTGTACAGAGGAAGGTTTCGGTGGGATCTTTAACAAGAATCAGCAAGAATTCTCCCACCTCTATAGGTGGTGAGATGAATTGCTATCTCTTGCATAGTGCCATAGTTGGCATGTAAATATCAGATTA